>Ga0257124_1000262_pt1 | contig 65870 bp, 70 predicted proteins | sample SI106_150metaG_FD_190154 | JGI IMG/M metagenome (GOLD analysis project Ga0257124, IMG submission 190154) | Marine microbial communities from Saanich Inlet, British Columbia, Canada - SI106_150 | ecosystem: Environmental > Aquatic > Marine > Inlet | place: Canada: British Columbia | collected...
GGTAATACGCCTTGTGACATAATGTATTTCACCTCGTTGATGATAGATTTTTGGTTGCACAAATATACTATCTGCTTGAGCCATCAAGCGCAACGAGGTTTTTTATTTTTTTGATGGTGGATTGGGGTTTCTTGAAGGTTAAGCTCACAAGCTCTAAATGCACCGCGATTCAAGCCGGCTACAACCTCGCTAATCAGCCGCGTGGCTTTTTTGCGTCAACTGAATTAGCATTGTTATACCATGCAATTCTAAAGAAAGATTACGATCGATTCTTTAGTAAATCACGGATTTCCGTAAGTAATACTTCTTGAGTCGAGGGTTTTGCTGGCTGTTTAGGTGCTTGCTCCTCTTTTTGCTTAAGGGAATTTATTCCTTTGATAACCATAAAAATTGCAAATGCGATAATTATGAAATCGACCGCTGTCTGAATAAACTTTCCATAACTTATAACAACAGCAGGTATATTTTCCGAAGCTTCTTGAATCGTAAATGCCAATTTGGAAAAATCAATTCCGCCGACAAGTACGCCTATGGGAGGCATAATAACATCAGCAACAAAGGAAGAAACAATTTTACCAAATGCGGTGCCGATAATGATACCTACCGCCATATCGATAACATTCCCTTTGATGGCAAAGTCCTTAAATTCTTTCATCATACCCATGATAGATCCTCCTTTAATAAAGTTACTGATTTTACAACTCTATGGCTTCATTTACTTGATAACTTGACCAGTATAACATGCCAAATAAGCGGTTTATCCGCTTCATTTGGATTGTTAAATTTCAGAGTGTGCCCTTCAAAGTATGCAAATTGTCTTGAATGGTCTGCAGCAATTCTTTTCTTACTTTTGTCTGGTTTGCAAAATCTTTCCAGTTCTTGACCACCGTATTGATTTCCTTAATTATTTTTTCACCTTTTTTTATGTTGTTTGCTTTGGCAACCGTCATTAAATCTTCTTTACCTATATTCCTATGTTTTTCATTTATGCTTAACGTCTGCTGGTTTACCCACACATTTTTAGAATCATACGAATAACAGACATCGTATGCCGGCGAAAGTCTCCATTCTCCATCCTGTTTCAACTGAAACGAAAAATTTTTAGTATGGTCATCACAATTGGTTGCCAGAACATTAAATACCATTCTGCGGAACATCTGTTCTGCTTCCGGATATTTCAGACGCAATAAACGCATGGTTTGAAATACCTGCTCATAACTATATCCATAAATATTATTGTAGTCATAATGCTGTATTGCACAGAGGGTCTGGATATGGCGCCTGATATTGTTTCCCTGCCGATCAAATCGCTGCGTCATAAAGTGGGCTCGGTTGTTTTCTTCTAATAATTCGCATTCTGTCATTTCAATGTCACATTCCTTTGCCATTAGATAATATGCATATTCAACACGTCCCCAGCCATGACTGTCTCCGAATTGTGCACCACTTACACCGTCAAGCTTTATAAGCCAATGTTCAAATCCCTTGGGCGCTTTAGCCTGACCGGATCTAACTTCTTTTGTTTTTTTATTGTAAGCTATAACGGCCTTGGGTCTTGCCCCGCCTGCAGATGTTCCGATTTTTAAGAGTTCTTTCATAGCGTGTTCATCATCGGCACTGACATTTATTTCAAAATTCTCTCTTTCCGAGAGTATTTTTTTAGCAATTTCAACAAGGCTTGCTATTTCAACAGAAAATGTGTTTTTGCCTGCTTTCAATTGGGCAGGCTCAAACTCCAGGGCACCCATCCCCCTGGTGCCGATAAAACATAGCTTTTCAACCGGATTCATGCTGTTGGATGGACGGCCATTTTGGGCCAGCCATGCTTCAATCAGCAGATTGCCATATTTATCAGGCAGAGAGTCTGCAAGTAAACCGGGTAAACCTTTAAATGTATCCTCCGTCATATCTTTTGATGGGAGCAGATCCGGAAAGCTGTATACCCGGCTGCCATTGCTGACAGGCATTTTTATCGGAGAAATATCCCAGTTTTTCTCTATAAAACTTTTATCAAACTGGAAACTTGCTAATTGCCGTGCAGCATCCCACCTGACAACACCTGCAAACTTACCCCAGATATGTACATATGCATAATCTACCACCCCAAATCTCCATTTGAATCATTTGTTTTAGGTTTAGGCCTTGCTCTCTTTTTTTCTTTTTCTTTTAATTTGGCATATTCTATCGGACTGATTGTTTCCTCGATAGTGAATATGCTCAACAAATGGATCAGATCAAGTGCCCTCAATATTTGAATGAGGGTAGCAAGCGTTATAGACCCACCATTTTCTATCTGACTCAAGGTCCAGCGGTTTATTCCAGCATCTTCTGCGACTTGAGCCTGTGTTTTGTTCTGCTCCAGTCGCTGATGTCTAATATAGGCCCCGATGGCGCCTATTATTGCTTTATCTGACATTGCGACCCAATCTGTGTTGGTTTTTTCAATCATTATCCCAATCAACTCACTTTTTGTTGGTATTTACCAACAAATATCAAAACATGCTAAAAAAAACAAGAAGAATATTGTATCAAAAAGTTGGTTTTTACCAACATAAATAATAAAAAAGCTTATAATGTTGGCATTTTTGAACTTTTATAAATGTTTTTTCAATGGTATTGTACAGGCCTGTGGTTTGCCAATATAGGATCATTCCACAATATCAACGTATTGCACGTTTTTCAAAATTTATTGTCAATATTTTTCATTATTGATCATGCCAGAAGAAAAATCGTTCATTTCAATATTACTGAGCAAACCACAGCCGACTATGCTTAATGTAACACCAAATAACCGGTGAGGTGAAACCCGGTTTATTTTTTTGTTAAATTTGTTTGTTTTTTCTCAGCGGAATCAATTGATATCGTGGGATAAAAAGGTTTAAGATCCAACTCATAGCGCGTACTTTTTAATTTGCCCGTCTTTGAAAAAATTTCTTTATTAACTAAATCTTTTAAATCTCTTGTTGCTGTCGCTGATGTAGTTTTGACAATTGATATATAATTTTTGGCACTAAAGCCCCCGGAAAATCCCTTTGGACCTTCTTTGAAAATTCTTAATACTGCTTTTTTTTGTCTTGGATTTAGGAGCGCACCATAAGCATCAAAGAATTTAGCCTTGGCTATTACAAAATCAACAAGTTTTATTGTCTGTTTCTGTGCCTCAATAACTGTTTTGCCAAAGTAAAAAAGCCAGGGCGTAATCTGATTGTTCTTATTTTGTAGTTCCAAAATTGTATAATAATCTTTTTTCTTATCACTGATCGTTGAAGATAAAGCGACAAGTGTCGGTTTTCCCAAATTTTGAGACAGGGCTTTCTCCGTCAAGGCCCTGCTAATACGGCCGTTACCATCTTCAAAAGGGTGAATGGTTACAAAGTATAAATGTGCAATGCCGGCTCTGATTAAAGGTGATAATTGTTCTTTCCCACCTGGGGCTGTTCTATTGAACCAGCTTATGAACTGATCCATTTCTTTTTGAATTTTAAATGCGGGTGGAGCAATAAAATGAATTTTGGGTTTATCAATCCGTCCCGACACAACTCGCATTTCATCGTTGCTTGTACGATATTGCCCTCTTTCTAAATCTGTTCTCCCGTTAAATAACATGTCATGCCAAGCACAAAGTGTTTCATTGGTTAAAGGAGAATTAAAATTAGTATACAAATCTTTCATCATCATGGCTATGCCAGCTTCTTCTGGCTTTATAGTGCCATGCAAATAGTTTTCTCCCACACCAAATTCTTTGCAGATAGAAGATTGAAGGCTGTCTCTATCTAAATACTCACCTTCTATTTCAGAAGTTTTTAAGGCTTCATTGCAGATAATTTCAATTCTTAATTCACTTTGATTTTTTTGGGAAAGATGCCGCATAACACCAAGAGAGATGCCTGATTCTTTGGTGTATTCATTTTCCAGGGGCCATAACCTTTCATTATCAAAAGAAAAATCAGGCCAATCGTCCTGCTGCCAGTTCCAATTTTTTAATTTCATGATGTATAAACCTCTATTTTATAGATCAAAAGATGGCATGATTTGATCTATAAAACAACCTTTTATTCATCTGACATGTCAAACAGCCTTGAATATCGACCCATAGAGGCCTCCTGTCCACACAGGATGGCGAGCCCGAGAAAATCGATAACATAGACTTTGAGAGCATCCTATTTTTATTAACGAAGATCTTGTTCCATGGCTTTCGCCAAGAGCGCCCATGATCCGGCGTCCTCTTTGCGTGCTTTTTTGGATAGTTGTGCGGCGTCTACAGCACTAATTTTTTCGTTTTCATAGGCAAGGAGCAGACCCGTAAAATCCAGCTGTGAATTATCAACTGCCCCCGCAGTGATATTATAGGTAAACTGCGAATGCTTCGCTGGCCCGCTTAGGTGCGTACTTGTCCAGAAGAGTATCTCCGGGTAAATCTGTACGAGCTTCTGCTTTTCAATTTGATTGTCGGCACCTATGTTGAACGTATCGGTCAAAATAATGGTTCGGTCGGTAATGTTCTCGATTTTCCGGCTGACATCCTTCTCACCCATGAGTGCGTGGTCTCCGGGTGTATAGGTTGTGCACCATTCAAATGCCTTGCGGGCGGGTACGTTAAAGTGCTGTTGGAAATGGTAATAGGTTGGGGTTGGCATTGTCTTAACTCCTTTTGGGTGTCAACACAAACATCTGCGGTTTATCCGTCAGCATGTTTTTTGTTAGGAAATTTTATATTTGTAGTTTTTTGAAAAAAATTCCCTATTGTTCTAAAAGCTTCTGGGATAAAGCATGTAATTCAGAATTTGCCAACGCAACAACTTTTTTCTTAACAGTTCTAGAGTAATATTCCTGTTCGGTTTTGGACAACAGGTCCCCTTCCAGTTTTTTTTTAAACAACTCTTTTTGTTTGGGAGAAAAAATCTGAGACAGGGCATATTCCATGGAAAATTCTTGAAATTTTTCTTTACGCTTTCGATCTTTTTCAACCTTTTGTTCAAAATAGAGTTCAAAAAGTCCCGTTACACGTTCCGGATCAAATTGATTGTCTCCTTCTTGAAGTGCTTGGCGGTGAACAAGATTATCCCTCCATGTTTTGATACGTTTCTTGTCTTTATCAGAAAAGTCTTTTTTAAGTTTGTTGAACCACGAGAATGAGAGATGGTACATTGAGTAAACTGAAGCCGATAAAAGAACAAGTTGGTGGAATAGTAGCTTTTGTTCTTCGTTATCTAATTGTTGAAGTACCTGCCCCAAAGAAAATTGATAATTTTCAGCAGCATTTGCAAGTAATATTGGGAATCCTTCCCAAAGGCGGGTGTCATTACTTTTTACAACTTCTGCCAGTGTTTCATTTGTGTCTGGATCTTCGTTCGGTTCAAATATTGGAAAACCCAACTTTGACAAATTGCTATATAATTTTTCGTCAGCCATAAAGTCCATTCTCCTTGAGTTGATCTAAAAAATAGCTCATATTAGGTTTTAATCGAGTTTCAGCTATTTCGTACTGGAGCAGCTCGTTGAAATGCTCTGTCAATTTTGCGATATCAATTTTTCCCCGATGCGAACTAAACAACATCAGGCAATCTTCAAAATCAACCTTGGTTCCACGCATCAATTTACTGCAAATCAGATCATAATCGTTTAAAATACCAATATAGAGATGTGAATATTCTTTCAGGACGGAGTTTCTATCGCCCTCCAGAGGCGAATTGAGTAATTCAGTTGTATGAATATGGTTACCACTAAAAAGATCAAATTGAAATATCTCTTTATCCCTTTTCCACCCTGATCCTGTTGTTTGTTTATAACCTAAAGCACTTAACTGTTTGATCAGATAGGCGTATTCTTTTGTGTTGGGGATCATGAAATCAATATCTTTTGTAGAAGGCTTTACGCCTAACAAAGTCATTGCTGTTCCGCCACAGGCAATCAGATGCACTCTACGTTTAAGAAAGCGGTTCCATTCAACCATAATGTTTAGAAGCTGTTCTTTTCCTAATCTATATTCCACTTGTACCTTTTTATACAAATTTTTGTATATATTCATACACTATTTTGTATCTATATGTACAAAACTATCGTTCGCTTTGTCAAGTTTCTATCTGTATGTTTTCGATTTAGATAGCTATCGAGTCTGTAGAAAAAGCCTCGACTCATTTTTTTGTTCAAATATAGGGTAAAACCTTATTCAAAAATGCCGTTGTAACTTGAACATCTGCGGTTTGTCCGCCAGCATGTTCCTTGTTGAGTTTCTTTTTAATTATAAAATCTAAATTACTGATTACAGAGTGTATTCTCAGGGTACATAGCCATTTGTTTTAATGCCCTTTCTGGAACATTTGATAAATTCGGAGTTTTTTTGTAAGTATTCATGATTAGACCATGATTGGTCTCTTGAGTGTAATCTTGGAATTCCATTGTTACATCTCCTTTCATATCAGCATTAATATCCAGAACTTTAACTGGTGCTGCACAGGATAAATCAAACGAATTAAAATCAAAATACCTCAATTGTGGATTTGAGAATGTTTTAAAATAAACGCGATAATCCATTACGTCGTAGACAACGCTCCACTTTGTCTTTGGCCCTAGTGCAACGTTTGATAAAATATCGAAAGCATAACTGGTCATTGATTTTGATTTTTCAGGTTTGTATTTTTTAATCATGCTCGAAGCACGAAGAAATCTGAATTTTGACTCTCTTCCTTCCGGCATTAGAAACTTGTTTTTAAATATTTTTTCATGGTCCTTAAAAAGATCAACAGATTCTTCATAAGTGCTGTTTGTAAGGACTTTAAATGGCATTTTTTCTTTAGTGTGATTCCACCATGTATTAAAATCTCTCTTTCATGATTAAGTCTTCTTAAAACTTAGTAATTAATATTTAATTTTTATATATTTCTCTTTTTGGCCCTGAAAAGCGCCCTTATTCCTTAAAGTTCCTACCATGTTTGATACCGTATTTTCTCATTTTCCCTCTTAAGGAACTGGGGTTTACCCCAAGAATTTCAGCTGCACCTCCAGAACCATGGACCTTACCCTTGGTTCTTTCAACCACTTTTTTTATATGATTTGAAATCAATTGCTCAAGATTATCAGTTGAAATAAAATATGTAGGTAGTTCATGAGATTTTTTTTCTTTACTTGGAATTAAATCACTAAAATCCAGGGGACCAGCAGGGCTCAGGATCATAGCTCTTTCAACAATATTGCTCAATTCCCTTACATTCCCAGGCCATTCATAATTCATTAGCATATCAATTGAACCTGGTACTGCTTCCGGAATATGGGAAAGTTTTAACTCCCGGACTTTCAAAGAAATAAAATGCTGTAAAAGTGCGGGTATATCCTGTCTTCTTTCCCGTAATGGCGGTATCATAATAGGAAAAACATTTAATCTGAACCAAAGGTCTTCTCTGAAATCACCATTTCGAACCATTTTCTCAAGATCCCTATTTGTGGCAGCAATGATTCTTAAATCCAATTGAATTGTTTTATCACCACCAATCCTTTCAATTTCCTTGCTCTGCAATACTCTTAACAAGCGTACCTGTGCCTGGAGCGGAAGTTCACCAATTTCATCAAGAAAAATCGTTCCTTTATCAGCTCTTTCAAATCGCCCTCGCTTTTGAGTGAGAGCGCCAGTGAAAGCCCCTTTTTCATGCCCAAATAATTCGCTGTCAATCAACGCATCCGGGATAGCGCCACAATTCACACAGACAAACGGACCATTTTTACGATTCGATGAATAATGTATTGCATTAGCGACAACGTCTTTACCAACACCAGTTTCACCCAAGAGCAGAACTGGACTGTCAAGAGACGCAACATGCCCAGCTTTTTGCATGACATCATTCAATCCGAAATTTGCGCCAATGATTTCATCACCGGAGAGCCGCCTTAGTTCACCATGCAGATAGCGGTTATCATCAGCTAATATATCCTTTAATTTTGTTACTTCACGAAGTTTGAGAGTATTGGACATTGCAATCTTCATAGGACTTTTCAAAGATTCAACTAAATCTAAATGGCTTTTTCTAAATTTTGGCTCACCAACCGAATGAAGAACAAAATTGCCTACTATTTTATTTTTTGAACGCAGAATTAAAAAAATAACAGATGATGACGCTAAATCAAACATTTTAATTACATGTCTGCTTAATGGAAAGTCTTCAGGATTCTCGATAAGTAAAACATCACGATCACTTGGAATATTTCTTCCCATTTTCAACGCATCTTCAGGTAAAGGCACTATAAGATCAAGTTTTTCACCCATTGCTTCATCGGCATGAGCAATTATTGTCATAGACTGTAAAGCATCATTATAGTAGCAAAGGCCAACTCTTGCGACCGGCATAAAATCCTTTAGATAAAGGAGCAGAGAGTGCAAAGCATTTTCTATTTCCAGATTACCGCATATTCTCATGGTTGCTTCTTTAAAAAAATCACTTCTTTTAATCGACATTTTATACCTTTTTTAAAATATTGTCTTATTTGACAAAATATACACAGCATTACTTCATTTGACAATAAGAATTGTCTCTTTTGACCATTAGCAATCCTATTAACTCACAACTATCTGTTATCATAGAATTTATTATTCTGGCATGCTTTTGGCAATACAATGGCAGCAGGAAGTAAATTATATAAATAATATTAAAGGAGAGAACAATGATACAAAAAATCAAACTAAATTTGGTGATTTGGTGTTTCGGGCTGAAACCCGCAATTAAAAAACTGGACAAAGAAAATTATAAAAAAATCATGCGGGCTTTTAAAAAACATTATCTTGAAATCAATGCCCGTACTGAAAAAAAAAGTGGGGTTGTCGGGTTTCATATGATGGCTTGTGTTATCGGATTGGCCTTTTATAAAGTGCTGCCTGATTATATTCAGGACCGAAACGAGGTGATTGACATCATCCATGATATTCTTTGGAAACCAAGAATGTCTAAAAATGTTCGCTTTATAGCGTTCTTTGTCCGCAGGTCTAAGGACCCTTTTAATAATTTCCTGAAATTTTTAGGGCCAAGAAATGAGTGGTTTTTTCCTTGCCTACCCTGGGAAAAGGAACTTGTTGATATTGAAAACGGTGTCGGCTGGAAGCAAACGAAATGTCCGTATTATGATTTTTTCAAAAAAGAAAATGCTTTGGAGGTCACAAGGGCATACTGCGATTTTGACAGTAAGGTTGCAGCATTGTTGTCGGATCATATAGAGCTAAAAAGAGAAAAAACCTTGGCAAAAGGTAACAGCTATTGTGATTTTCTGTATTACAAAAAATAATTAAATAAATTCTTTTCTGGTTCCGTATTTCGACTGACGGATGGAGTGAAATTCATCCGCCGGTCGATAGGTCGGACCGACCTATAGTGTCCAGTGATGAACATGAAAAATAACCGGTCACATCCGGTTCATTTTTTTGTTGAAATTTTTTAAGTTGCATTTAAGAAAAGGCCTTTAACTTTTCTTTCGAAGAATTTTTAATCACATCATTAATTTCATACAGGACAGGACTTTCTCCATATAAGTCAAAAAATTCTTCGGTTGTCTTGTTTGCCTCGCCTACAATTCTATCAGCCATCGTCACCATGGTTTCTTTGACAACTTTGTATTTTATTGAAGTATCTTTGGAAAATCGTTCAAAATGTTTGGGTTCAAGAAACTGGAAATGTCTCCCTCCACCTATTTTCATAGCCATTTTTTTTGCATAGGGATACACATATGTGGACAATAAATCATAAAAAGGTGCCAGGATGGTTCCGTTTTCTCCGTGGAGGAATGAAATATTCTTTGCGTGAGCATCGGAATTGCCGATTAAACCGTTAAAAATTATAAGCTGTAAAAACCGTTTAGTATCTTTGACTTGAGAAGCACTTTCATTTCTGATGAGTGAGAAACACATATCGAGTGTTGGGGAATATTTTAACTGGGCATTTACATTTAATGCCTGGCAAAAGTCTTCTTGTATCAGTCTGATGATCTGCCCGTTTTCTATCTTTCTGTCGTATCGGTCAATTAAGTATAGAGGTATTTCATTAATTTTAAAAATTTTAACATCAGGTACGGTCAGCCCCATTCTTTTGGCCAGCATCATGCAGAAAGTCTCGTTCTCAACCGTTCCATGGAGATCTTTTATCGGGGTTTTTAAAATATGAGAAGAGGGTGCACCGTTCATTGAGATCCTAATTTTATTGTTTTTAAGTGAAACAGGAAGTTTTTCCTGGGCGCCCGCAAGAGAAAGTCTTATACCAGCTTCATCTGCCATAAACGGATTTTCAGGCAGTTCGTTTATTATTTTTAACAAATGATCGTCAGTAAGAGTGTCGTAAGAATACATTTCGGGTTTTTGTGGCAAGACACCATCTTCAAATAAAGACACAGCACCAGCACAATCTCCACCAATAGCCCTTAATAATTCAAACTGATTGCTGACGGGAATCTGAAGTCTTCTGGAAAGGATATCCAAGATTTTTCCTTCGGGCAGCAAATTGGTAAAATAAGAATATGAATCATCATTTAAATACGCGGTTTCTCTCAAAGGCAGGGAAACAGACAAACGATAGCTATCCTTTGAATTGATCCAGTTTTTATCATATTGGAAACAAAATCTGCGCTGGTGATCCAACCATAGCTCACCGGCTTTAAGCTGATTAACAAAAACGTTGAGCTTACTCTTCACTCATGTGCTCCTCAATATATCGGATTAGTTTGTGTTTTGACTTTGGAACGGCAATTACTTTTAATCCAAGACCTTTCAATACGTGCAAGGCTTTTTCCAACTGGACAGTCGGTTTCCCGTTTTCAAGATCTGACAGGAAACGTGTGCCAACATTTAGATATCCAGCCGCTTCCGCCTGAGTTAAGCCCTGATCCTTCCGTGATTTTTTGACAAGTTCACCAATTGTTTTTGTGTCCATAATTCCCAGCTTGTTAAAATTTAATCCCGATCGGTAATATATAGTGTTTTTTTATGAAAGGCAACCAAAATATTCCCTTACGGTAATATGTATTGGTTAAAATAGATATTCTTGAAAAATATTACCGTACGGGAACGATGTTGGAAGCGGGATTGGTACTCGACCGCTCCCAAACTTTAGGTTAAGCGGCTTCCACTCCGCCAAAAAAAATACTTTGATGACAGTCTTCAACATTTAAAATGGGTCGTCTGTCTCCAGGCTTAATGTAATGTTTAGCTCACTATCTTGTCTACGTGCAGCGGTTTGTTCAACGGCCCGGGATAGTGGGGTGGTAAATTCACCTTTGACTACTGCTGAAGCCAAAGAAAGGTTTGGGTATACCGGCCCATGATATCCACCAGTCCCCGCCCCATGTCCGTGGCAAGGGCAGGCGATTGGGCCGCCTTTTGAATCAGGGCAAGGGCCTGCTTTAATTCTGTTGCATTTTCTTCAAACCGCTGCTGGTTGATGGCATAGCCCTTAATTAAATAATCTCGTAACCGCTGAGTGGCCCACCGGCGAAATTGCACACCCTGAGGGGATTTCACTCGGTATCCGACAGAAATCACCACATCCAGGTCATAAAGGGTAACCGGCTTGTCAGAGCGAGCAATTTGCATTTTTTGCAATTTGCTTTTTTCATTGATTTCCCCTTCATGAACAGCATTTTTGATATGACGTGAAATAACAGACACATCCCGGTGAAACAACGCTACCATCTGAGCCTGTGTCAGCCAGACCGTCTCTTTTTCAAACCGGACATCCACACAGGTTTCCCCGTCCGGGCTCTGATAGATCTGAATGCTGTTGTCATCTGTCATCGGCTTATCCTTTTTTTATGTCACAGCCTTTGTTTCTCCTGTCTGTGGCACCTTGATTTTCCCAGTTCAAAGATCAGGCGGGTCGTCGGCAATGGACCAGATAAAGGGTACCATATTATTGTGTACAGCCTGGTTCATTAGTTTCCTGACTATTTTAAATATTCTATTTGCTGTTCAAAATTTATATCATCTGTGCTTGTATCATATCACTTGATCTGGGGCCAGATGCCATAGCTGTTTGAACTGATGCCTTGCCATATTTTTCTTACTCATAACCTAAATCACCGGCTCGCCTGGTGAATTTTAAAAGTTGGGATTTGTTTTATAAAAATTAAAGATACTCAATCCTGATTAGTCGCTTTTTGTTTTTGATGGAGGAAGATAATTATTAATTTTGATTCCTGCTTTTATAAATTTTTCAAGATCTCTTTTGCACATATTTATATGCCATTTTTCTTTAGACCAAGGGTGATATTTAACATAATACTTTCCCATACCAGTTAAAAGAAGATACTCAAATCGAGAAAGTTGTCCTTGTTTAGAAGGCCATAGAATTTTATTTAATTTGTCTGCGTTCAAATCTTTAATGCACTCGTTTATTTCTTTGAAATTTGAAAATCCAAGTTTTTTTAAGATTCTCGTTTGAAATTCATATGAAAAGTCGGACATTCGTCCATCTGAACCCAATTTTCTATCTAAAAATGCCTTTAGAGCATCTGGTGTTAATTCAACGTCTTCAAATCTTCCTTTGCTTACTGATAATCTTGCATTTTTACGCAAATTTATGTCTTCATCTTGTATAGCCTGGAATTCTCTATCCGCTATTTCAAGCATCCCAGCAAGGGACATGAATCTTCGATGTATTTCAACTGGAATAGTATCAATTGATTTATACTGGATGTCATGCTCTATTTCAGCCCATGCATGCTGCAGGATGGTTCTAACTTGAATTTCTGCAATCAAGTTTTTGAATCTTTTATACTCCAGTAATTTTGTTCTATCATCTGTTAAACGAATTAAATAATGAATGCTGGCATAAGGCTTTGACCTTCTGATAATCTGCAACAGCCTTTAGTTTATGCTGTTCAAAATCGAACTCATTTTGACTATTACCTGGTACAGCCATTAGTTTCCTTTTGATTTAACGAAGGTTGAGCGGCCGCGCTGCAAAATTACAGCGGTAACATATTATCGGGCGATTGTCCATCACCGTTCTCGCCGTCCTTGCTAACGTTGAGATAACCAGCCGCGCCGAAGCCTCCAAAAAAGCGGCTCAGTTTCTCGCGGTCTGGTTCAGCGATTGGTTATAGATCGATTTTGAATTATGCTTGATGAGTTGCGTATTCATCCAAAAGACGACGTATCATCTTCTGATATTGAGTGTTGTATTTTTTTGCTTCATTTTTAAAAAAATCCACACTTGCCTTGCTGAGCGCAATAGTCACTTTAACAGTTTCGTCTTTTAGAGCTAATTGTTCGGGTGAAGGCAAAAAGTCTGAAATGACTTCTACTTTTCCCATGTGCTCGTCAGTGTATTTTATTTTCTTTTTCATAGATTTTTTTACCCTTCCGCCAGTAACCAGCGCCAAATATTCTGATTTTGTTGGAGCGATATGTAAACCTTACAGTAAGGATACCATCAGAAACATTTCCCAAACAATAATATCGTTCTTCCTCTACGCTATGTTCCAAATCTTTCAAAATAATACGACGGTGATCCAAAAAAGCTAACTGCGCAAGGGCAAACGATACTCCATGTTTCTTTTGGTTGGCTTTATCCTTTTTATCATCCCATTCAAAATCAGAGTTGTTAGTCATGCCAAAACTATAAGATTTTATTTATTAAAAGTCAATATTTTTATATGGTTATTTATATGGCAAAAAAGATCTATAACGCTGCTATTCAGCCGCGCGGTTTTTTGGGTCGGCTGAAATAGCCTTGTTAGCTTTTGCTTTTTTTTATTGCATTTTTTATCCGGTTCATTTGAGTCGTTGAACAATCCGCTCTCACTTCAATTGAAACCAGTGTACCCCTTTATGCTTTTTGAATTTTAAGTTTAAGACTAAATTGATTGATTTTATATTTTCTTTTTCAATATAGACAAAAGGTATCTTTCCTTTTTGTCTTATTTTTTCGATTAATAACAATGTGATATTATAACCATATTTTTTTCTTCTACATTCTGGAAGAACATGTAAAAACCCCATACCTCCGTCATCTTGCGTCATTCCCCAGGCTACCAATTTATCCTTTTCATAAAGCCCGACGCTGCTGCCCTTGATAATCCTGTCTTTTATATACCCTATCGAAAGTGCCTCTTTGTATTCAGAATTATCATAAAGCGTTTCTGCATCAGCTAAGGAGAGAGGATTCGCTTTAAATTTAGATTTAGGTATCACAATATTATCCGGCAGATAAAATTGAGTCATTGATAAATCCCAGATTAATTCATCATCTTCGAGGAGAACCGGCACCATCCAATCTTCTATTGCAGCAAAATTCTTATCCTTTTCATGTAATCTGCTTTTTAAAGATCTTAGTTCATCTTCGTTAGCGCTACTAATATAAATCCATATCTGATCACTTACCCCCCTTAGCAATATTGATTTCCCTTTAGTTTCAATATCTAAAACAGAGTTATTTTCAATAAAATTGAGCAGATTGATATTTTTTAGTTCATCCTCTCTCAGTTGTTTAATAATGTTGTTATACTTTTTCATATTCAATTTTTTTAAAATTTACCTATCATCGCGGTGCACCTGTCTACGCAGGCATCACTTTTGGCCACAGGTGATACTCAATTTAAAACGGATCTGGCAGAGGCTGTATATCTGAAATAACTCAGACGGCTCCGGCCATCAGGTGAATGCAATTATTAGCAATTATCGGATAATTGCATACCCGGCATATTCGAAGGTCGAACCTCGAAACCACGCTGTTCATAAAAAGCAGCTCTATCTGTTGCTGCAAATAACCATACTCTTTTAATCTGTTTATCCACACAAATTTGTTTGAGTCTTTTTAATATGGAACTGCCAATTTTCATGTTTTGATACTTTGGTAGGACGATTAAATCACAAACAAATGCATAAAGCGCACCATCCGAAATTAACCGTCCGATTCCAACGAGATTTTCTTCATGATAAGCGCATATCCAAACCCATGTATTTTCTAAAGCAGTTCTTAAGTTTTCTTCAGTAACTGGATACTTATATTTCCAGCCAGTGCTGGAATAAAGATTTTTATAGCCTTCGAGGTTGGGTGTGGTTTGTTTATAAATAATATCAAGCATATGTTTACCTTTTATATCTGCTAACGCAAAAATAACCGGTCCCATCCGGTTCATTTTTTTGTTGAGTTCCATGTTTTATCATTCAAGAACAGTTATCCAAACAATACCTTTTCCAGTTTGTGAGCAGCTTTGCGGCGTTTGTCCGGAGCCATCCGTTCCAAATTCAGCACCTTCCACTGGATGGCAGGCAATATCTGCGCCTCGGGTAGTGCAAATTTTTCCCAATCCGCATTTCCCTTCTTGAGATCCAGCAAAAACAGCCTGTCAGCATCATTCAGGGCTTTATGGATTTGAATAACCAGGTTCGGCAAGGTATCCTTCAATCGCTCAAGATCTACTGGCTCATATGCCATGCCTTCAAACTCTGCTCTGTATAACGGGGAAATATCCTGGAATTTGGGTGCTAAAAGTTCAGCCATGGGCCGATTATGGCCCATGAGATATACCATGAATGCATTTTTTAAAGATTGTGTAATCCCCTCATTTTGAAGCAACCAATAGGTATCATATAGGTCTCTTGGGTGCTGCCGATCTAACGTCGCGCAGATTTTCCCGCCAAAAAGATCTTCAAAACTCAGCAAAGTCATGCTGGCAAATCCAAATGTTTTCTCTGCATTTTCTGATATTCTGCACGTCTGGGACGGGTAGACACTGCCCCGCAGAACCGGTGTTACTTCTATTTTGACATGGGTTGCACCTTGTTGAACCAGCAGTTTACACCGCTTATCTGTGCCTTTCAATTTTACTGCCTTTACCTGAGCCCGTGGAATCCGTTTTTGAATGTCCTCAATGATATTTCCAAGTGCGGTATTAATTCCCTCAAGGCTTTGGTCACGCCCTTCTACCGGCAGATAGGCCAGATCAATATCCACAGATAAGCGCGGCATATCTCTTATGAACAGGTTTATAGCTGTGCCGCCTTTTAATGCGAAACAGGTCTGTTTTTCCACAATGGGCAAAAGATTCACGAGCAGGCGCACTTGATCAGAATAGGGAGTTTTCATTTTCTTTGACCATTTGTTTTGGAATCGTTATCTGATAAACAGCGTCAAAAACACCGCCCTTGACCAGCATGCGTTTGCCCCGGCCTAAATCAATACCCTTGGTTTCCAATTCTTTGCGCCAGGAATGATCATGGCGATCACTAAACCATAAAAAAAGCCGTTTGGCTTTCACCTGCTTGCAGTGTGCCAGCAACTCGCCAAGCAGTTTCGGCCTTAAATTAACGGCGCTTTCAAAAAATGTATCAGCTATTGAAAAATCAGCTGTTTCCCGTACATCCGCTAATAATTCAAGCAGGGCAAGTTCCGGGGTACTAAAGGGAATCGACCAATCCCAGGAACCAAAGGGCCGGGAGGATAACCCAGGTTTGGGAAATTCTTCAAACAGTTGTTTGTTATGGCTTTCAAATTTGAAAGAATCTGAAAAAATGCGCGTCCAACCCGGTACTTTCCCCGTGCTGTACAGGCCAATTCGTTGCGTATCACCCAGCGGCAGATAGTGGGCCAAACCCTGCAATTCAAGTGCACTGCGACCGCCCACATGTACCGCATATCCCATTTCATTCAGGGAAAAGACCACATGCTCCCACTTAAGCGGGGGCCCTGGGCGTCTGTATATGCCATGGCTCAAGGCCACGAGCTTACCAGCCCGTAAGGCATAGTCCACCCTGGGCCTGTTAAACCCTCGCTCCTTTAGCCAGGCACGATTCACTAATTGCCCATCAGGGAGGCATTGCTCAAGTCTTTCTGTATTTTTAGGTGGCATGGTTTATAAACTTCCTCAAATGCATATTATATACATGCATTTAATACAAATTTCAAACCATTTGTTTGAAATTTGTATAGATTGCATAAATATTTAATGCACTTCATATCTTTTCTAAACTATGAATTGATTTCAATCGCGGCCCTGACCAGCATCAAATTCGGTTTTACTATCATTTTATCTGTATATAGGGTCCTTACAGTTATTGGTCTCGCTGAAGACAGGTGGAGTGCGCTCCTTGCCCCATATTTTGTTACCGGCTCGTTTCGGATGATCATTAAAATGTTGGTTCCGCTCTGCAAAATACAAATTCATCGCCTTTTTGCACTCGTCAACTGATTCGTAATCGCTATTGTGTATAATGGCACGTGCCATACCGCTGAACACTGATTCAATAACATTTAAAAATTGCGCACAACTCGGTAGTGGAGCTATTGCTATTTCGGGTGTTTTTTTCTCTGTGCGATAGTCTTTGCTGTTTATTCGATCGACCTCAGACAGGAATCGTTTCGACGTATGCCATGATGCAGCATCCCAGGAAAAATAAAATTTTTTTTGATTTTGATATTTAGAAAGCAGGAGATGGAGCAACTGAATCATTTCTTTCGTGCGCTTGTGCTCAGCATAGAAATGGATCATTTGATTCGATGACAGTTCAAGAGCTCCAATTAGGATCAGGCTCCCTTTATTTTTTTGGTACTGGGGAACAACGCGTTTCTCGTCCGGAGCTGTGAGTGATTTTCCTCCGTGAATCTTAATTGCCACTGGACCATACTCGTCTATTGAGAAGAATCTCTCAGACTGGGACAGTTCGGATAAAATATCAGTTATCGTTTCTAGTCGTTCCTTGTACGCAGGGTCCGTGCTGGTTAATACTTTTTTCGCTTTCCGATATGCAAATCCGGCATTCTTTACAATTTTTCGAATACAATCTTCGCCTATATGTAAGCCTCTATTATGCATGACGAGCTTCAGATCAATCATCCGCCAGCTAGTGCGGTTAATACCATGGTCACGTGGTGGCGAATGAAGGATAGAGAACAGAGCATCTTTGTACTCCGGCAATTCATGTTTCTTAAGACCGTCGCGCTCGAACGAAAACAGTGAACGTAAGCCTGATTTGCGGAACTTGCTGACATATGCAGTTACGGTTCTCTGGTCTAACATAAGGAACTCAGCAATGTCTGAAATTTTTATACCCTTAGCGCTCGCTAAGACAGCAAGTGCGCGATTACGTTCCCTTAGGTCACCTTCTCGGACACGGGTCAAAAGGCCGTCTAAATCCACCGGCGTGATGGTTTCGTCCAGTTCCTCAAATAGAATCTCTTTGGGCAAACCATTTTGTAGCACACCCAGCATCCATTTTATTGGCAAGAGCTGTTTGATTTGGCACTTGTTTGTGGCTTTCCGGAGGCTGGCAACACACTCTTGTACAAGGGTGTAGCTTCCAGTATAGCCTTGCGCCGTAATCTGTCGGAGTATCGCGGCTGAATTATTGTTACCGAGAATGATCTCTGTTTGAATCCTCTCTATGAACGGGTCTGTCAACCGTGCTCTCCGAGGTGTATAACGAGGCTCATATCGTTCTTTCTTGGCCCACTTGCTAACCGTTCTAGGGTCCAATGATAGTAAGGAAGCTGTCTTTGCGATACTAATCCCTTTGGCGCATCGGAGTTCTTGAACCCTGCAATAGGTGTGAAAATCAATCATCTCACTTCTCCGAACAGTATATATCAAGACCTGAATTTAGGCTTAGTGCAACCACCTAAATCACCGGCTTGCCCGGTGCATTTAGCTTGTTGAAAATTTTTAACCTATTCTCCGATTGACGATTTCGTTTTTGAATAAATATTTAATGAAATGAAAATTTTAGGATAGACTCAAGTCTGATTGCCGATATGCCAATCAATAGGCTTGATTCTATTGCTTATTTTACTCAAAGTATCAAGCAGATCTGACTCTGGCGGCAATTCCCCATAAACCATTTGTTTAAAAGAAGTTTGGTATGCATCCATGATATGTGGCCACACCTTTTCAGGGGAATCAAAAATGACTGCTGAACCAGGATGATTCTTTAGCCAGGCATTGTTGTTCTTGTATCCAATAAAATCATCCTCTCCAACTTTGATAATCATCTTTTTAAAATCGTTTTTATTAAAAAACGATAAAATGTTTTCGTTTTTTAGCATAAGATGTAAGTCGTAAATATGTCTAACTTTGCTGGGCAGAATGATATCACGATCTTCAATCTGTGAAAATCTGACAAGGCTCATTATTTTCTCGCACAAGGTGCGCTCAACACTTAAGGCCTGCACATTAAAAGAGGCCATATTGTACTTTTCAATCAAATCTTCAGTTTCAGCATGGATCATAAAATCATGAATATAGCTGCTGATCTTTTGTTTAGTGAATGGTTCAGAATTACCAAGTAAGGAAGCCTCAAGTACCAGGTGCTCACCGACTCGCCCTATATTGCCATCACTAACTTTGGCATACTGGTGAACGGTTTTTCTGATATTGCCTCTTTTATTAGTGACGCCCTGAATATGTTTTTCAGGTAAAATCTTGTCAACAATCTTGCTTACCATTTTCATTCTTTTGGAAAACTGATTTGTGGCTTCTCCCTCAACAGGAATGATAATCAAGTCAATATCTTCAGAAAACCTTTGTATGAGATTGTGGCACTTTGAAAGGCATGTCCCGCCTTTAAATACAACTAAATTAGAAATATCAGACGAGAATATTTCAAGCAGAGCCAAAGAAATCCAATAGTCTTTTTCTACATACATCTCTGGAATGCCAATGTGTTGGGCTGTAGCTTGAACTGCGTCTCGGAAAAGAGCTTTATCAAGATGTAGTTTCATTGAATAAACCAGCTTTTAGAATTTGGAAGAATATCTTGAGCCACTCCAACAGAGTATGAAGACAAAGGGTTTAAACTTTGTTTTAGAGCAATTAATGCTTCTCTTTGCTCTATTTTGATCAATTCCAATAAAGCCCCTAAAAAAGCCCGGGCTCTGGGTGGATAGTCCAAAGCATACATGACCAAATTTTTTTTCTCACGATCTGTCAATTCATCAATCATGGCCTTGATACGTTTTATTGCCAACTCTTTATTTAAATCGGGGATCTTCTTAAAATCCTTAATAGAATCAAGAATTCCCAAAAGATTATAGTTCTTGTTGTTAACATCCGCATAGCTTTTAACAAATCGAACTGTTATATTGCCAACTTTTGAAACCGGCCTTTTTGCTCTGCTGGCCAAATCAATGTCTTTTGGTACTTGCGTGGTTAAACTTAGCTGATTAAACAATGCAGCGCCAGTAACATAAGCAATTCTCTTTCTTCCGTTAAATAAATATGGTCGAAGTTGCTCACTTTCACTCGGGCCTAATTCTCCAAATGCTGTTGTTTTAGATTTGTAGAAAACCCCTGTAGAAAGCCTTTTAACAAACTTTTCTTTAACCAAACGGCTTAAAGTTTTTACAGCAGCGCCATACTCATTACGGGAGACTCCAAGATCAGAATACTTAAAGATCTTGCCAGGCTGAATACGATTTATTTTGGATTTAATTCTTGCTGCTACTTTCATTAAGAACCTCATTTTAATACGTTACTTTTTCATAAAGAATAGGCTTCCTCAAACAAAATGTCAAGTTTTTAGGTGTTAATACTTGACAAAATGGGCCTTAGAGGAGTCGAACCTCCCTCGCATCAAACTTTCCGTATTTTATTTCTAAAATGGTTTGGTTTAAATGTGATCCCCTGGAATGTTAAATTTAGAAAATCTTTCAAATTATAATTTTATTATGGAAGGATTAATGGACAATGCAAATTGATGCTTAAGTTTTTTACCAAGGGCTGCAGCGACGTTTTCCAGAGTTAGAAGTGTTATTGAAGAATTTTTCGGATCCAGCAGCCTGTCAACTGAAGGTCGACTTGTTTTCATCATTTTAGCCAAAGCTGTTTTTAAAATGTTACGTAATTCCGTTTCCTGCTTAATTTGATAAGCAAGACCTCTTCATAGTCTTATTTGCTTGCCTGAAAATTCACATGATCACCTATGATTATGTTCTAACATTCCTGTCCCAGGACGATCACATACCTGCTGATAACGCCCAGTATATTTTTTTTTTGCATTGCCGAAACCACGCCGGCATTGAAGCGCTGGGATGACATGGGGGCCTGGATGATATGCGTATGATACCATCCCGCCTTTTTCAGGACATCAAGGTAGTCATCTAAGAGGATGCCGCCTTTATATTTTTCTTCTATTGCCGGTTTATTTTGAAAATCCCGCCAGTCTGCATTGATAAACGCCATTCGTGTCGTCTTTTTGACATTTTGTTTCAGCAGAACAAAAAAAGCCTCGAGAAATTCAAGATATGCTTTTCTGCCACCTGGGCAACGGTGAACCCCCGGGTTAAATCGCCATTTAGGGAATTTGCCAGTATTGGCATTTTCCCTAAATGGTAATGAATAGTCTTCTGATCCAGTCCCAATCTTTTTGCCATCCTGTCCTGGGGGATGCCAAGGCGGTTCAGACGGAATATTTTGATGTCTCTGTCCATCTGGTTCACAGCGCGAAGATCGGTCAGATATAAGTCCACTGTCTGCCTTGATCGTCCGATGGCCTTTCCGATATCAGTAGAAGTGAGACGTGTGTTCCCCGAATATGCCCTCCGGGCAGTATCTTTCGCCTCATCTTCCGTTAATTGTTTGGGTCCAATGGCTTTTGCTGCAGCATACAGCAGGGGATCAGTCCCATCCAGATCCTTCTCAATGGGATCAAAGGTGAATCCATCCCTGATGTTTTCAGCAAATATCCCCACACGCCGGTGATCAATTCCCTTTCTCGGATAAATATTGTCATCAAGGATAATTGAAGAAACAGGGATTTGTTTTGTATGTCCTGTCATGACGTTTTACACCAGCTGAATTCTTATTTGACCTGCGCCTTTCAGCATCTTTTGAATTTCTACGGGCAGATAAAGCTGTTGTGTTCCTGTAATGGCAAGCCGACCCGTGTATATTTCTCCCGTATTCAGATTCTGTATCCGAACTGCGACTTTCTGTTTATTTCCCGTATCAATTCCCTCATCCATGGTAAGCTTTCTTATGGTTGCGGGAATGTTAATCTGCTCCTGGTAATCGTCTTCTTTTACCTCCCATTCGATTAATTTAATGATGTCCCTCCTTTTTAAAGATCTATCATTGGATATGTTTTAACCAATGAAATCTGCGGTTTATCCATCAGCATTTCATTTGTTGAAATTAAGTGACGTCCCTTGATCTGGTCCATCCACCATCAACTCAATTACAAGTATCGCCCAGTAAGATACTGAATATATTCCGGATGGTCCTTTCGCTGTTTATTGGCCAATTTAACAATTAACTCCTGATATGTAAGCGAATGAAACTTAATGCCATCTCTTTTTGTCATTTCAATAAACTTTAAAACCTCATCTCGATGCTGTTTTCCCTGATCGCCGAACACATCGTACCAAAGATACAACAAACGGAAACCCGTCTTTCCGAATTGCCGTTTCAGCCCCAAAATATGCTTTACCAGTTGTGCCGGGTGCAAATGAACAAATTTGTTATCTTCAGGTGATATGATCTTTGCAAGATCCCGTAAGTTGGGGATAACCGTCCAGACAAATTCTCCAATTATGCCGCAGCTTGCGGCATAACTGACAGCTCACTGCCTTTTGCAGGTATTTGTGCCGCAAGCTGGATTGCTTCTTCATTGAACCGGGAAAGCAGCCAATGGGACTGGCGGTAAAAGCAGCGAACATGGATCAGCTGTTCCACAACCTCTTTACGGGCAGCCTCAGCCTGTTCAGAAAGGGTTTCATAGCCTTATGAAGCATTCGCCAACCTATCCTTTTGCAACCTGGTTGACAGAGGGAAACGATATCGTGAATTTATTCATTACCAAGATACTAACTCACAATTCAATGTTTCTTCCTTTGTAATTGAAAAAAATCCAATACAGTGCACGAGCACAGAAAGGAAGTATTTCAGAAGATCCTTTTTCCCTTTCATTGCCAATTAAACATCAAAATCTACAGTCCTTAGAAAAGTACTATGAATCTAATATTTCGATAAAATCAATTATTTTATCAGCGATAATAGGCCATGGACCACTTCCAGCTAGATTTCTTGCTGCATTCACTATATTATCAATAGCAAGTTCAACATCATCAGGTTCAGGATTAATCCAAAGATCAAGAGCTCCCGGTTTTGATTGAGGCAACTCCGGATTACCGGTAGAACCTACAATTGAAATTAAACTTATTACACGTGAGGGATATCTATAACCAACGTTAAAAGCTATACTAGCCCCCATTGATTCTCCACAAATATGAGCCTTTTTTATTCGCAAAGCATCCAGCAAACCAATGATATCATCTGCCATATCATCAAACGTGTAGTATGGTTTGATCGTTTCACCTTTTGCCCTTGCCAAGGCAGTTTGCATAATGTCCGGAGTACCCATGTCTTCAAATAATGTTGAAAGACCAACATCTCGGTTATCGAATCTGATAACAAACAGATTCTTTTCAGAAAGTTTTTGGCAAAAGGACTCGTCCCATAAAATCAATTGTCCACCAAGTCCCATAATAAGGACAATTGGCGGAGATGCACTATCTCCAAATGTGTCATATTCAATTTGAATTCCATTGGTGTTCACGTTTGGCATTTCTATCAACCTCCATTTTCATTTTTATTAAGAAAATTTCGATGCTATTGCCATTTTCGACAATACCTAAGGATTACAACAAGTGCTACTAGACACACAACATGAAAATAACCGGCCCGACCGGTTCATTTTTTTGTTGAGATTCAATTAAATATACTTAATCTTCAATTTCAGGATCTAACAAATTCAAGCAACAGAGAATAATCATGCTCATCTGCCATTTTTAAAGCTTTTATATATTCTTTTCTGGTTTTATTATGATTAGTAAGACTCTCTCCACCCCAAGAGAAAACTTTTGCAGCGAATAGTTTTTCAAGGATTAAATCGGCCATAAGTCTTGCATGCCTGCCATTTCCGTTTGAAAATGGATGGATGAAGACTAACCTGTGGTGGAATCGTGCTGCAAATTCATCGGGAGAATATGTGTTATATTGTTTCCATGCTTGAGCATCATCACACAATGTTTGCAGGTCTACTTCGATCTGAATGTATGGGATATCGATATTTTTTTGGGATTTCCTGAATTTCCCTGCCCATTTCCAGACATTGGAAAACATTTTTTTGTGAAGTTTACAAATAAATTCGATATTTATAATATCATTAGTTTTAAGGCTCTCACTCCAAATAATCGCCTGGTTAATATTCTCCATTTCTAAAAAATCGAGTTCGCCACGGGTAGTAATATGCGTAGGCAAAAGCCCTTTGAGTTCGTCATAATTGAGAGGAGTAGCACCATCATCATACTCAATCATTATTTATCTTCCTCCCACAAAATAGACGGTGAATCAATTATCTCGTCTACCATATTATTAAATGCTTTTTTAGCATTTTTAGATGAAAGTCCTTGAGCTTCCAAATTCATAGTGTGCATAAGCCTGCTCATTCGTTTTCGGGCAGTAAGTGAAGCTTGTTTTTTAACAGTATCGTCTAAACTTGTCCGAGGAACAAAACCATAAACAAAAACACAATCAAGTTTTTCTGCAACTCGATTCATAGTTTTAAGCGTAAGGCTTCCTGTAATTTCATCCTGTTCTATTCGAGGGATTCGAGATTTGCTGACACCAAGCCGATTGGCAAATTGTCGCATATTCATTCCTAACGCATCTCGTATTGCACGAATCCATCCTCGCATCGGCCTGTTTACTGAGGCAATAGTCGAAAACCGCCTTAAAGTATCATCTAATTGTTCTCGAATAATTTTTTTTTGTTTTTTTTTCATATCGGTCATACTCATATGCACGTGTAATAGTTATAAGTTTATATATATGTGTTAATAACTTGATTGTCAAGTCATATATATATGAACTTTATATGTCGGTTAGCATATATATATATGAATGATGGACTTTTTCGAAATCATGAAAATCTGATTCCCAGTTTTGACTTTTCACTCAGTTTGTTCACATGGTGAATGCCCAGTGTTTAAATCAAAAAATGAGTAGACCTTAAAACTGGATACAAATAAATTATTTTATTACAATCGCTCCGCAGGCGCAGTGAATCGATTTAATAAGCAGCGCAGCTGTTTTTGCCTGCTTAATTTATTTGTTGGGCTATTATTACACATTAATCTCCATTCCTGGTTTGGCACATTTTACACATGAAATATTACTTTCAAATTCTTCTTTTAGATGTGTACCGTAATACTGTGTTTCTTTTCCAGTGAGTGGAATAGCATTTTGCCTCAAATCTTTAATAGACAGATGAATGGGTGTCGGGTCATCCTCTTTACCGTTAAGGTCGATCAGTACAATTTTCGGTTTTTGACTTAACACAGTATGAACTGATTCACACCAAAGAGTATCTGCTATATAGGCAAAATCTAAACAATTATCTTTATGAGTAAGGGCAAAACCATATGTGTCTATCAAATGGTCCAGCTTGAAAATTGATGTTTTAAATCCATTAACCAAATCTGGCCTTGATGTCTCGTCGATTTCCAAAAAGATACAAAACTCTTTCATCCATTTAAAGCAAGTATGTTTTGAGGAGAAAGCACTAACGACTAATTCTTCAGCAATCATTTTTAATCCTTCAGGACCGATTATTATGAAGGACAATCTCTTATTATTAGTTGTATGCAGGAAAAAGGCTGATAAGATCAAAAAGGGGAGACCAAAGATATGATCACCATGCAAATGAGAAATATAAATAGTATTTATTGAAGATAATTCGATACAATTATTGTGGAGTGAAAGCATAATATCGGGAGGTGTTTCGCATAGCAGGGTGCCATTTAATACAAAAGCATTATATGGAAGCCCGTTATTTATAGCTCCTCCATTTCCTAAAATTTTTATTTTCATGTTATGTTTTCCATTCTTTTTGCATCGGCTGCATCCACCTTTTGTTATCAGTCATCTTCAAACCCCGTTCATCCAAAAATATCCCGATTTAGGGTAAAATGCCCAAGCTTCTTCGGTCTGCTCCACTAAATTGTTGGACGGACCGTTCGGCACCGGATACCGTGTCCTGCGTCCCGAAGGTTGAATGACATTGTTGCCTCCTACTTAGCCGTATATGATGGCCTGGGCTTCTCGGGTAATGTCAAAACGGTTTTTTCCTTCGATTTCTATCTCGATGTCGTATTTCCTTTTTAGATAGCGCTTGATGCGTTTAGGCCCCATGCAGTGGATTTTGAAGTCCAGGCCGAGTTCTTTACAGCGCTTCGCATCACCGGCATATTTGCGCTTATTGAAGCCACAACCAAAGGTGTCATTAGATTTCTCTTCACGTATCATTTTTGAGCCAAAATTGTGGTTCTAAAGTCATTCTTCAGGTTCTTTTTTCATATATATTTTGTGATTGCTTATAGTTGAGGCGACCCGTTTGTGGTCGCGACAATGTTTGATTTCAGGGGCCGCCGACCACAGGGAGGGGACTTGGGCGCGAAGCCCCAAGCGGTCTGTAAGCTGGCCCCGGAATTCTCTTTATAACTTTATGGCTTGTTGTTATACGTTTAAACCTTGTCTGTACTTTTGACTATAGTACCTTCAATAAGGCTCAACTGTGTTCATACAGTTCACAAGCAGCATTTTTTATATTTTTTCCCGCTGCCGCACGGGCAGGGATCGTTTCTGCCGACTTTCAAGGCTGTTACGGGTTGCACAGGTGGAAAGTTTTTCTGTCTACAGTTTAGATAGATGGCTTTCAGTTTTTTATGGCGGAGGTGCAATTGGTTGTAAAAATCGGCGTTTTGCTCCTCTATGGCAGATCGGATTGCTCCCAGAGCTATGGGAGAAGAAGCCCCTTCCGCGATACCCCATTTCTTTTTGCCATATTTCAATGTCACGGAACACAATTCTTCTGCCGTCTCATTGGTTTCCTCGACCGATACAATAGTCAGACTGGTATCAGTACATGAACATTTAGGCAGCAGGCAATACTGGTCAAAAATCGTATAGTCTTCACCATTGATATTGACCAGCATCTGGTTGCCATAGGGCAGGACGCTGTTGTATTCATACATTAACCCGTCCCGCTCCACTGCCTCATAATCAAAAAAGCCTTCAATGGAATCAATATCAGCTTTTTCGGTAATCTGATTTTTAAAGTCAAATTGTTTTGTTGATAAAAAGTTGAAATCATTATCCGTTAACTGGGACAAAAACAGACCTGCAAATACCAAATCTTCCGGGGGAGTTTTGTATTTTCCTGAAGCATACAGCACCTTTTCAATCAGATCAATAGCAACCCGGCGGGAAGACAGGACCTGACCGTTTTGATTGCCATCCTGCAGCGGTGTCAGGACAATTTCAATAGACTTGCAGGTGCAAACAGGGTTGGTGCATGAAGAAAAAGAACAGTCATAGGTTTCAGTATTACCATCCTTCAGGATCGTGGCTATACTTTTTCCTGAACCATCATCGATTTTAAATACCATATCACGTCCTTTTAAACATATTTTTTGTATCACAATCATTAAAAAATAAGCCACAAAGCGATTCTCTATCCCTTTGCCTTATTTTTATTTTTTTCATTCCAGACTTTTGAGGCCTCAACTAAGGTAGAGATGGTTCTCCTGCTGATGTTTTCTTCTTTGTGTTGCGGTTGAGCTTTTGAATCAGCCAATTCCAGAAGTCTTCTGTTCAATAAAACTGACAGATTGCTTTCTCCATTGCTTAACCGTATCAGATAATCGCGTTGTTCGGGTTTTGATAATTCGTCGATCCATTGTTCAAGTTTGTCTTTTTTTTGTTGCGGTTTACTTTTTTGAGCGGCAATCGAGATCATCGCCCTGTTGATTTCCAAATAATCGACTAACGCCTGTTGTGCAGGTGAAAGATCGTTTAAACCGTCCGGCACTGGAGGTTCCAGGGTGTCTGCGTCAATAGCTTCCATTAGCAATGCATTCTCAGCAGCTTTTAACCAGGCCAGGTACAATCCCCTTAAATCTCCCCGGATCAATTCTTCTCTTAGTCCAATCAGATCATCAAGCCACCCTTCACCATCAACCCAGTCAGCCCGATCGTCATCATGAAATTCAAGCTCCAGAAGGATATGCTTTTTATCCTTAGTCGTCCTTCTGTCTATTTCTTCCGAAACGATAAAGAGGCCCAATTGCTTTAAATCCATTAATGCAGCCGGCATTCGAAATAGCAAACATCTTGAACCCCAGTTGGAGACATAGACCATGGCATCAAAATAGTCGGACATTAATTTTTCAGTACTCCCATGAAAGCTGCCATAATTGTATGCAAATGTGGCAGCATGAGGTGTGACACGGGCACGGCTGGAAAGAGAATCAAGATATTCTCTTTGATTTGCAGTCAAAGGAGAATCAATTGCTCTGAATTCATAATATTGATATTCACTCATGGACTTCCTCGTCTTTTTCAGTCTTGATTCCTGTAAAACCTTTTTTAACACGGCTCGTTTTAACCGCATAAATGAACCGGTCACAGCCGGTTCATTTTTTTGTTGTGAACTCAAGCTCTACAGATGGTCCACAAATTATTTTCAATCTTTATATTCCTGAAATCCAGACATCAGTGCTTCAAAACTCTTAGGTTTGTATTTATTGAAACTCTCTTCATCAACAAAAGAGGATTTAGTTGTTATTTTCTGCATCAAGGTATCAATTATATACAATTGAAAATATGTAGCTCGATTGTTTTCACTAAATCCATTTGCGATTAATTTAGTAGATTTCTTTGAAATTGAATGCTTGGAACTTGAATTCCAAAATCGCTCGTGATGGGCACATAAATTTCTGCAATCCACCACTGATCGCAACAAGTCTTCCAAGGGTTTTGATGTGAGTTGAAATTTTTGGCTCATATAATTAGAAATAACGGCCTTTGCAGCTATTTCAATCCGTTCAATTGCATCTAAAACCAATAATTTTAATTTTCTATCAAAAATGTAGAGATTAAGAATATTATCAAATTTTGTACCGCTATCAAACTTGTCTTTATTGTTTTGGAAGGGAAGAAAATATACAGATAAACGGTAATAGCCAATAAAAGTCAAATATCTTTTAGCTCTTTGATTATCTGGGACTATCAGGTCCCGGGCTTTTAATAAAGCCAATTGATCCTGAATTGATAATGAAGGTTTAGAATATTTCATGTCAAAAATAAAAAAACTCAATTACCTCTTTCTATATTATCCGTTCGAGACGGTGTAATTGAGTATTATCCATATTTATATTGGGTTTATTAGCATCATAATTGGTGGTGATGTCAATAAAAATTTGCAAAAGAACGGATAATCCAGGTCAGCACAAATTACAGATGCAATCCTTCCGTAGACTGTATCTATAATTGAAATTTTACCTTTACCGGGGATAATAGGTTCCAAGGGTTGTCCCTCGCATTAATTCGTACTATTTGAAATTATTGATAATTTAGACCTCTTTGGAAAAAGTTATTTAATGGAATTAAGCAGCCTCTTTCCATATATAACGATGGTGAAGCCCTCCAACTCGAGGAAGAGCTATCAGTTTTCCATTTTCCGGTTCAATCTGTATTTGTCGCTTATAAGGGGTATCTTTTGAAAGACCAAGGTGTGTCCTGTCACGGTGGTAATACTCGAAATAATCTGACAAAATACCTTTCAAATGTTCCTCGTTAAGCACAATTATATGGTTTAGACAATCACGCCGGATGCTACCGATTTCTATGCCATTGAATTACGGTTTCAGGCTGCACAACAATTAATACATTTTTCCAATCTCGCCACAATCGGGAAAAAACAACCCAGAATAGGCGATCTCTTTTTCGAATTTTAGGACGATGAATAGATTGTTTCATTATGGCCAACTGCTGCCGAAGGGCAAGATTCTCAATTGTAAGCCTATAATTCATTTTGTATATCAAAAATAAGATAAAAAATGTGCAAATAATTGTTTCCATAATGTTTGACGGCACTATCAGTCACCACCAGAATTGTCAATCATTTCAGTTAATTCGAATTAATGCGAGGGACAAGTATAATCACGCATTTTCCCTCTTGTTTTTCATGGCACATTTTACATTATTGCGCCAGATTGCTTTTTTATGTGGCGCAATAATGTAAAATGTGCCATATTATTATCATGCCAAAACATATACCGCAAAATGAGTTAGATGCTGTTCTGAGAGCAGTTGGTCAATTTCCTGAAGGTGTGTCTGTTAAAGATATCAGCATGGTCATGGAACAATTGTTACCACGTCGAACTCTTCAGCGTCGCCTGGGACAGCTTGTAGACCAGAAGAAGTTGGTACGAACAGGCAAGGGTCGAGGCACCAGATACATTAAAATAGTAAGAGGAAGTTTAATTGCCACACTCCCCGTACTTAAAATAGAGGCTCATGCTGAAGTATATATTCCCATATCCCAGGAAGGAGAGCAAATCAAACAGGCGGTTCGCCAACCAGTTCAAAACCGTCAGCCGATCGGGTATAATAGGAGATTTATCGATGATTATATTCCCAATACAAGCTCTTATCTTTCTTATGAGATACGGCAGCGTCTTTATGAAAAAGGACAATCCTCGGATGGTCACCGGCCAGCTGGAACATATGCACGGCAGATATTTAATCGCATTTTGATTGACCTATCATGGAATTCAAGTCGTTTAGAAGGCAATACCTACTCATTGCTTGAGACAGATCGTTTGCTTGAATTTGGTGAGGTCGCCGAGGGCAAGCAGGCTATAGAATCACAAATGATCCTGAACCATAAGGCGGCCATCGAACTTATAGTGGAACAGGCACGAGAAGTCGGGTTCAACAGCTATACAATTTGTAATCTTCATGCGCTTTTATCGGACAACTTACTGGCAGATCCAAGAGCGTGCGGTAAGTTGCGCGCCATCCCAGTTGGGATAAGCGGAACAGTCTATATCCCCTTGGAAGTGCCACAGCTGATAAAAGAGTCTTTTTTGCACGTGCTCGAAAAAGCCACCGCAATTAATAATCCTTTTGAACAGGCTTTTTTTGCGATGGTTCATTTACCGTATCTCCAGCCATTCGAAGATGTAAACAAGAGAGTTTCACGCCTATCTGCAAATATTTCCCTTATTCGAGATAATTTATGTCCCCTTTCATTTGTAGATGTACCGGAGCAAGCCTATATTGATGGATTAATGGGTGTGTATGAACTGAATAGGATTGAGTTGCTCAGAGATGTTTTTGTCTGGGCATATGAGCGTTCTTGTACCCGCTATTCAGCTGTGCGCAGTTCACTTGGAGAACCTGACCCTTTCCGGCTTCGCCATCGTACAGTCATTTTTGATGTTGTAAATAATGTTGTGCGTGGTGTTATGAATAAAAAAATGGCCGTGTCTTTCATAAAACAGCATGCCATTGAAAAAATTGAGTTAAAAGAACGGGAGCGTTTTGTTGAAGTTGTAGAAACGGAATTGATAAACCTGCATGATGGAAATATTGCCCGCTACAGATTACGTCCTACAGAATATGAGACTTGGAAAATAACATGGACCGCCAAATGAACACCAATTTTATGTTAGGCCCACCTTATCCTACACCAACACCCCAAATAAGCGGTTTATCCGCCTTCATTTGGTGGTTGGAATATCCCCCAACCTCATGCCTGAACGTCTCTATTCTTTATCTTCATTTTTCTGTTCCAACAGCTTGATCATCCGATCGAAGTCACTTTCAAAGAGGCGATCCTGAATGATGCGGTATCTTTCAAATTCACTTTCGGCATGGGCCTTGGCAATTTCTGCTGTGACTTTTCCTGCGTCTTGCAGAATTTTCCGGTCTGTCGCTTCGATGAACCGGTTGAGGCGTTTTTCCCAATCTTGCATCGTCATCGGGATCTGCCGTAGCGCCATATCTTCCGCAACGTCCAGATAGGCAGAGACCAACCGCTGCAATTGCTCTTCAAAATATTGTTTGCCAAGAGCAGAACCATCATTCTTTAAACGCTCATCATCCATTGTGTAGCCTTTGATGGTGAACTCCTGAATAATCGTTGTCGCCCATTTACGGAACTGCACGGCACGTTCTGAGTTGACCTTGTAGCCTACAGCGATGATAGCCGAAAGATTGTAGTGTTTGGTATTGTAATTTTTACCGTCTGAGGCAGTTATTCGAAAATTTCGAATAACTGAATTCTCTTCCAATTCACTATCAGCAAACACCTTTTTCAAGTGATAGTTAATGGTATGCGTCTCGACATCGTAGAGAACGCCCATCATTTTTTGGGTCAGCCAGATATTTTCATCTGCATAAACCGCCTCAACGCCTCCCTTACCACTTGCCGCGACAAATGTCAGGTACTCAGCAGCCGAGGACCGGACAATGGATGTCTCATCTTTTCCAGGCTTTTGTATTCTTTTGTTTTTATCCTTTTTCATTCTGTCCCTTCCCAGTTTTGATATCTGTCTCGGGACCAGCGTAGATATTTCATCAACTCCCAATTGACGGCTTCGGCATCAAATTTCCCACTGTCATAATCACCACCAGCCCATTCCGTGTAGCTCGTATGTTCCACGTGATTCGGATCTTTCAGTGCTTTGCAGAATTCAAAAAAACCGGGTGCTCCCCCTACATCTTCTGGTGGGCAGCATCTTTCACCTTCCAGGCAGTACAATTGTGTTCCCTGCTCCGAATTGAAATAGTGGCTGTCTTCGATCACCAACTCGTGTTCCCAGTCATCGCCAAAGTCATATAGATAACGAAATGTCCGACCTTTTTGTTTGATCAGATCGCCAAGACGGTATTTTCCGCATTCAAACCCGTCTTGTTTTGATTCTGGATATTCGGTGTATCGTTTTTTTCCAACCTTGAACTCATGGAGATGATAGTCTTTCCATCCCATGACAACCTGGATGACATCGTGGAGCCGGTCCAGTGTGATTTTGGCCGGCACCACGAAACGTCGCCAGATTTCAGGTTCGATATTAAGCAGGTAAATTTTCAACAGGTAATATCGGTCAGTCATTTTTTCACCTCATATTTCGACCAGAAGCTTCTTTTACGGCCATGGTCCTGATATATCCGGTTTTTGAAAACCGCATGGTTATTAAAAGTTTTCCATTCGGTTACAACCACAGCCAGTTTATCCAGTTTTTTCAGATACCGGATGCCATGCGGATAAGCCTTTGTATATCCGCGCTCCAGGATCGAAACCAGCAGACTGCGGTAAATAAGACTGGCTGCAAGGTTACGGTTTTCCAATACCATTGCCTCAGCCAAAGAAAGCAGGCTGCCATAGTAATTGCCGTTCAACTGATCCGCCCGATCAAGAAGGTATGCTTCGGCTTCATCAATTTTTCCGGTTGCGATCAGAAAATTTGCATCTGACTCGCGCAATGCAGAACATTCAGAAATTAAAGCAATTTCATCAACAATAATTTTATCCTGTTTCTCTTGGCCGATAACATCCAAAAGTGCTTGAAGGGTATCCATTGAACGATGGGATCTGAATTTTCGATGTAGAAGGTCGTTCAGTTTTTCAGAGTCTCCCTGTCGTCTGAAAAGATCCAACAATAGTTTATCCCGCTCATATGCTTGAAAGGTTTCATCTTCAGGGATTTTATTCAGCCATAAATGGGCTGCCTCAACATCCCCACCTTCCAGATACACACGGGCAATATCGATGAACGCCGCCGTTGACAGTTTGCCCCATGAAGCAATACGGGTCTTTTCAAAGAGTTTCGCATCCTTGATCTGACGGGCAAGAGACTCGATCAGCATCAGATGCCGGCGCCTGCCGTATTCATCTTTATCTTTATCCGCCAGTTTCTGAAGCCTGGCAATCATCGCGCGGATAACCGGATCGGGCAGACAGTCACTTGCACACTCTATCAGCACATCCCGAACCCCATAGCCATTTTTCCGGTTCAGATTCAGTATGATATCGGCAATCTTTGGTTTATCAGCACAGCGCAAGGCATACTCCACGAATACCTCTTTTGCGTCATGGCGGAAAACATCACCCACATCGCCGCCAGAATCATCACAGCGCTCGAAAATGTCTTCATCTGTCTCATAAAAAGCGGCAACCATCTCCACACCCGTCAAAGGATCACTAACTCCCGACTTTAGATCCTGAAGGAGCCTTGTAAGATCCCGGGCAAACCCGGACGCTCCTCGCCAGTCAATAAAGCGTTTGGATCGTTTCAGCCCTGCCAGCTTCTTTTTGAAACGCTGAATATTCTCCTTCGGCGTTGCAATAAGGCGTTCAACAAGATCATCGGCAGCATCATTCAGCACCGCAATTTCCAATAGGGCATGAGCCAAACGTTCCGCCCCTAAGTCGATCAGTTTCTGTTTTTTATCATTGTTCAATCGGCATTTCCCCAATCATCAAGCAGCCTCTTTCCATATATAACGATGGTGAAGCCCTCCAACCCGTAGAAGGAATATCAATATACCATTTTTCGGTTCAAATTGTACCTGACGTTCGAACGGTGTATTTTTTGAAAGGCCAAGGTGGGTTCTATCATGATGATAATATTTGAAGTATTCTGACAAAATATTTTTTAAATGTTTCTCATTGAGCACAATCATATGGTTTAAACAACTACGTCGAATGCTACCTATAAATCTTTCACAATATGGGTTTTGCCAAGGGCTATGAGGAGATGTTTTTACTTCTTCAATCCCCATATTTCGTATACGCTTTTGGAAAATCTTTCCATAAATCCCATCTCGATCTCTTAATAAATATTTTGGTTTTGTATCCCAGGGACATGCGTCTACAATTTGTTGAGCAGTCCATTGGGCTGTCGGATTCAAGGTTACATTAAAGTGAACGACTTTCCGTCGTTCATGCCATAGGATTACAAATACATACAAAATTTTGAAATTGGCTGTTGGTACAGTGAAAAAATCTATAGCATAAGTATTGTTCATGTGATTCTTTAAAAATGTCCGCCAAGTCTGGGAAGGAGGATTACCAACCCGATACCTCTTGATCATATTTGACACCGTTCGCTCAGAGATCACAATCCCCAGTTTAATGAGTTCACCATGCAGAGTCGGTGCACCCCAAAGAGGATTTTCCTTTATCATTTTTTTGACGATCCTTTGAACTTTTATCTCTATGGGAGGTCTTCCTGCTTTTTGGGATTTGGATTTCCAATACAATTTAAAACCCTTTCTGTGCCATCGTATGACAGTCTCCGGTTGCACAACGATCAATACATTTTTCCAGCCATTCCACAATCGGGAGAGGATAATCCAGAAAAGGCGGTCTCTTTTACGAATTTTAGGGCGACGGACCGATTGCTTCATGATAGCAAGTTGCTGCCGAAGGGCAAGGTTTTCAATTATAAGTCGAAAATTCAATTTGTATATCAGAATAATGATTAAAAATGTGAAAAATATTGTTTCCATAATGTTTGAGGGCTCTATCAGGCCCTACTGGAATTGTCAATAATTTCAGCTAAGACGGATTAATGCGAAGGACAAGTTTCATTTCCTTGCGAAGGGCATCTTTGATCACCTCATTTTTTTCATAAGACTGGATATAGATCTCATCATAGTATCCAATCTTCATAAGCTCTGTTTGTGCATCAACCATCGAACAGCCATAACGTTTTGAATAGGAACCGATCAAATCATCCGGTATTCAAATATTTGACAACCAATTAACCGCGTCATGTTTCCGTGTTTTTTGCCGAAATCGTTTTCTTTGCTTCTTACTCTTGCTACTCATAATATTTTAAAATATAGCGATACGTCTCATCAACTGCGGTTTTTTTGGGTCTGCTGTAACTTTTTATTCCCCGGGCTATTCCTCAATTCATGCAGTTTCAATGAATATATTCGAAGCCTCCATTCAGTTCTGAAGGCTATACATAAATCAGATTCGGTTAATGATAACAATGCTGAATCATATAAATAAGGTCCAAATTGTGATTGTCTAAGAATTGGGATGCTCATCCAAAATTCGTGTTCTGTTTTATATTCTTTTGATTCAGGAGGCAAAAACAAATCTAAAAAGCGTCTGATAGTAATTTCCTCGATACTATGATCTATTAGAAATTCCTTTATTCTATTCCGAGCTTTCGTCTGGAACCCTATTGAATCAACCAATTCCTCAGAAGGCCATTTTACATCAATATTATTTGTCTTATGTATTTTTTTGTTCAACATTTCAACTGAAATTTAATCGTGAGCATCCAACATCACCGATGAAACTCGGTGTATGTTGGTTACATTACCCGTTATACACGCAGACACCGGTCCTGGGAGAATTAACCACCTTCAGGAACATATCTTCTCCGCAATCATGCCCTTTGGAACAATTCGCACATAACCATCCTGATTCACCGTCCCAGCTACACTCGGTACAGATGAACTCAGCCAGAGCTTTGCCGCATTGGTCACAGGGGATAGACGGTTGACTGTTTCTTGCCAGGATATAGATATTTCTATTATCCTGCAAAATTCCCGGAAATCTTCCTTTTGCTTTTATCTCCAGAGCGGTTGTGTCTCCGAAATCATATTCATAATAAAGTGTATCTCCAGGCTTTAACGCCTGGTGGATTTTCCGGCTCATTTTTATCTCAGTACCGTAACAGCCGCTAATGGAGAACTGGCTCAAATGTCCGCAACACTCAAGCCAGATATCCCTGAGAAAAGAGTCCAGTTCCTTCAACGTCGTGGTCCCAAAAACAGCCAGGTGAAGGAAATAATCCGGATTGTATGCGGCAGATACATGGAGATAGTATGTTTTTTCATTAGGACCCCGGGTGCCGGTTCCCAAATGCTTTGAAAGGCAGGATTGTAAATGCTTTGGCATCCCCCTACCGGTATAGTCATTATTACAAATTTCACATGTTGTTTTGAGCATCTATCCCTCTGCTTTTATTCTGTTGTTCACATAATTCTTCGAAATTTTTTATTTCAATTGTCTCAACGTATGTTGAGCGGCCGAGCTGCAAAAATTAAAGCGGTAGCATTTTATCGAGCGATTGTCCAGCTCGCCGTTTGTCTGATTGAACATGAAAATCTGCGGCGTAGTCTGTAGCATTTTTTTTGTTTTAAGACCTTTAAAAAACAGCTTAACTCTTTCTCCAGTTTTGTGTGGGAGGATCATCTGTCACCTGGGTGGCTTGGTTAGACCAGCTTTGTTTATTTATAATTCGGTTTGTATAAAAGGTCTCTCTTTTTAAGCTTAATTTTTGATCCTTTTTTTAGTACAAACATTGGAGGAAGTTCTGTAATAACCTCGCCAATAAAATTTTCACTCTCATTCATAATTAATTTTACATCTAAAAATCCGCTTTGATACCCAACTTCATTGTTGATTGGCTTCGAGATAGCAAAAAATGCTCGGACAGTATATATTTCCCCAACCTCTATATTAAACTCCTTCTCAAAATTGGGTAACTCCTCAATCATTTGTAATAATTCTCTTGGATAATATCCTTTTTTCTTAGCATTTTCTGGATTAAAAATATGGTACTTATTTTTTATTAAATCCATCTGAAATAGATTCTTTTTCTTTTTCGTCAAATTAGACACCGTTTAAAAAATTAATATTACTATGGGGCTGCTGCAATGAATGGTTATGACTACAGCCACCGACGAACCCGTTCTTTATAATTATTGTAATTTTTGCCAAATATAGATTCGAGCACTCGTTCCTCAGGTTTGATTTGAAATTGAGTCATGTACAGGAGATAAGCGAAAACAAACAGTAGTGAAAAAAGATTATCCAAAAAACAACTCCAAGCGATAAGCACGAATAATAGACCAGTATACATTGGGTTGCGTGTATAACGATAAATCCCAGAACACACTAAAGAGCTTGCTTTGTCGGGTTTAGTTGGATTGACAGTCGTTTTGGCTTTTCTAAATCCGACAATACCAGAAATCGCAATAAAACCACCTGCCAATAGAGAAACTGCTCCTATAATAAATCGGATATTTGTATTAATACCCAGTTCATTAGAAATTAAAGTCATTGACCACATACAAGTAGCAGTAACAAAAAAGAACAAGACTGGCGGTATTTTTAATTCTAAAAATTTCATATTTTATTCCTGATGAGTCATAACTTTGAAAATAACCGGTGAAATCCGGTTCATTTTTCTTGTTTAACATTTTGTAGAAATTGCCTAACTTCAGTATCAGATTTTGGGGTAGGGTTAGTTAAAAAAATCAGGCCCCAAAAAGGGTTCTAATTTTACCTGATCCAACTAATTTGGATAACAATTTGAAATTATTCTGCTCAAATCGAACTTTACCGGCTATGCAAGCAGGGTGTATTTTAAGATGTTCTGCTAATTCAAGCACATTCTTTTTTGTGGGTTTTGATTTTGCAGTAGAGGTGGACCACACTTCATTCGGAATCAAAGATTCTGTGGCAAGGAAATCTGCTTCGTTTTCAATATCGTTTTGTTTTCCTCTTCCAGAGGCCCTAATATCCATGTCATCTACAAATAATTTTTGGTTTTCTTTACCAAGGTGCAATACAATATGAGCTAATTCATGAAGAAGGCAAAACCAAAAATTATCAATTCTATTATATCTCAAGGTTAATCCAACAACTGGTGTCGAGTCCTCAAGTAATAATGCTGCACCATCTAAGTATGTTTTTGGTAGATGCCGTTCTATGATTAGATGGATTCCATGTTTTTCCAGAAACTCCTGGGCAAGCAAGGGGCCCTCATCAAAAAAACTTAATTTAGCGATCTCTTTAAGGCTGTCAGGTGTGAAATTAGCATGATCAAATTTTCTTTGTAGCGTATTTTTTTGGGCAACCGCCATTATCCTTATACACCATGAGTTAAGTGCATAACTATCTGTTTTTGCATTAGTCCGATTTCCGGAATTTTCTCTAAAACAAGCCTCGATCGTTTCCCCATTTGGACAACAATTATTAATAAAAAGCCGCATGGCTTCTTCAGCTGAATCTTTTAAATTCTTTATTGGATGAATCCACCCTCTTTTTGACATTTCTTTCAATGGAAAGAGATGCCATTCAATATATGGTATTGCCTTGGGAAAAGTTCCACCTGTTTTTTGTAAAAAAACTTCAGCCGGTATTCCTAAATTTTGGTGAAGAGATCGCATCATTGATAGAGTTAATGGCCTTTTTTTATTTAGGATCTCAGATACTTTGCTCTTGCTGCCAATAAAGGGCACCAAGCCTTGCTGATTGAGTCCCATCTGTTCCATCCTAAACTTTATTGCATCTATCGGCTCAGGTGTGTCCATCGCATAATGTTCATCTTCATAAAGTTCAATTAGTGTCGCAAGCAGTTCAAGTTCTTCCGCTTCAGATGTGTTCGCTTCGGCATCCATCAGGTCTTCAATGCGGGATAGAACTAAACTATAATCTTCTTCTGTTTTAATAAGTTTGTTAATCATTATATTTCCTCCGCATTAATTTTATCATACGCTTTATGGGTCCCCACAAACCGAATAAAAACAGTCTGTGCTGGGAAATTGACTTTTACCACCAAACGGTACTTGTTCCCTCCTAAGTTAAAGACAATACGGTTATTTTTTAAAATACTCGCTGAGCCGTATTGCGCTCTAATTTCTGGCCATGACTGCCAATTGGCTTTTTTGGCTTCATGCCACCATGCATCGATAGGCCCTTTAGCATCCTTACATCCTTTTCTCTGGTAGAATTTTATCAATTGAGGTCTGGCTATTACATGCATAACTTACTAATAATACGTTCCCTAATTAATGTCAACATAAAAGTTCCCGAAATGGGAACAATGATTGTTCATATATTTTAGAATTCTTATTTTCCTTATTTTCAGTGTTCATGGCGGCGTTCAGCCGCCATGAACATCAACATCACCGGTGAAATCCGGTGCATGTTTCTTGTTGAGTTCCATTAAGAGAAAATTTAGACTGGGGTCATTTTTTTGTCTTGATTTTGCGCTTTAGTCCACTTAAAAGTAGTGTTTAATCCATGATAATGTATCTTTGATACTCTGTCTTATATCCATGGGTTCCCACCCAAGTTCCTCACGGGCTTTTTGACTCGAAAAGGTGGCATGTTTGCCCAATGTGTCATTTATCATTTCCTTTGTTAACTTTCTTTTGCCTGTAAACAGACTGCTGCACCAGTCGATAAATGAAAAGACTTTTAACTGACTCAAAGAAATCTGTTTGTCAGGAATTGTAATACCCGGTTCAAATCCTTTGATCAGTTGCAGCAAATCCGCAAGTGTGAAAAAGCCATTTGAAACTATATATCGACCCTTTGCATCTTTATTCTCATAAGCAAGCAAATGAGCCGCTGCAACATCCCGGGCATCAACGAAATTTAAGTTTAAAGGAAATATCCCCGGCAATTTACCTTTCAATATCTCTTCTAAAAATTCGGTCGATCCTGTATGCCTTTGAAACCCGGGGCCAATAACTGCTGAAGGATTAATGCAAACCATATCAAGATTATTTTGTTCAGCATATTCCCAAGCCTTTTTTTCTCCTTGAGTTTTAGCAATTACATAAGGGCTTGAGGCAGAATCATTCCAGTCATCTTCTGTAAATATTCTTTCCGGAGAACTATCGCTGCCCATGGCGACATTACCAGATGTAAAAATAATTTTTTTAACACCTTCCGTTTTTGCGGCTTTTAAAACATTAACACCCCCAATTACTGAAGGCTCAATAATTTCTTTTTGTGGATTTTTTGCCCATGTTTTAAACACTGCCGCAACCTGAAAGACACCGTCCATACCATCAACAGCTTTTTCTAAGGATTCGGGATTCATAATATCGGCTTCAATAACCTGAACCCCCAATTCATTCAAATGCTTTGTTTTTTCACTATTATGAACATCTCTGACAGAGGCTCTAACATTGTATCCCTGCTCCGCAAGCAACTTTGTGATATTATAACCAACATGTCCGTTCGCACCCGTTACCAATACATTATCCATAATTCACTCCATGATTATGAGAAACTGATCCTATTTTCACGCTGTGCTGAGCCGCCGTAAACGTGAACATTTCTTTTATCATTTCAATTATTCTTTTTTTAACACCAAAATCACCGGTGAAATCCGGTGCATTTTTAAGTTGGGATTTTGAAATTTTCAAATGTGCCTGAGATTTTAAATTTTCTGCATGGCAGGAACACTACGACTATTTGTTTGGAGCTATATTATTCCAATCCCAGTTGACCCAGGACGATCACATACCTGCTGATAACACCCAGTATATTTTTTTTCTGCATTGCAGAAACAACTCCCGCGTTGAAGCGCTGGGATGACATGGGGGCCTGGATAATATGCGTATGATACCATCCCGTCTTTTTCAGGATATCAAGATAGTCATCTATGAGGATGCCGCCTTTATATTTTTCTTCTATTGCCGGGGTATTTTGAAAATCCCGCCAGTCTGCATTGATAAAAGCCATTCGTGTCGTCTTTTTGACATTTTGTTTCAGCAAAACAAAAAAGGCCTCAAGAAATTCAAGGTATGCTTTTCTGGACAAACCGGAAATGCTTTTTTTATCATAGTCAGCCGCTTTTTTATCAAAGTAGGGCGGATCAAAGATGATCAGATCGGCTATGTATCCGTCCACAGTTCGTCTTGCCCGGCCAATAGCCCTCCCTATATCTGCAGAACTGAGACTTGAGTTCCTTGAATATGCACGGCGGGCAGTATCCCTTGCCTCATCTTCCGTTAATTGTTTGGGTCCAATGGCTTTTGTTGCAGCATACAGCAGGGGATCATTTCCATCCAGATCCTTTATGATGGCTTTTACCTCTTCCACCCCTGTTGATTTATAGGTGCTCCATCTGTGAGCCCCATCCAGCAGGCGATAATAACCGGGCTTGTCAGGGCAGGGCTCAACTTCAATGGGATCAAAGGTAAAGCCATCCCTGAGGTTTTCGGAAAATATACCCACACGCCTGTGATCAATTCCCTTTCGTGGATAAATATCTTCATCAAGGATAATTGAAGAAACAGGGATTTGTTTTGTCTGTTGAGTCATGACTTTTTTACACCAGCTGAATTCTTATATGACCTGCGCCTTCCAGCATCTTTTGGATTTCTACCGGTAGATAAAGCTGTTGTGTTCCTGTAATGGCAAGCCGACCCGTCTATATTTCTCCCGTATTCAGATTCTGTATCCGAGCTGCGACTTTCTGTTTATTCCCAGTATCAATTCCCTCATCGAAAGCAAGCTTTCTTATTGCTGCGGGAATGTTAATCTGCTCCTGGTAGTCATCTTCATTTACTTTCCATTCGATTAATTGCATGACACCCCTCCTTTTTTAAAGATCGATCATTTGGTATGTTTTAAATGATGATAAAAATGAAAGCTGAACATTAGAATCCATTACAACATCCATAAAATCCAAGAAAGAAAAGGCTGAAATCCATTGGGGTGATGAGACAGGCCTTTGTAATGACAGCTATTACGGCAGAAGCTATGCCCCCCGAGGGGAAACGCCAGCTATAAAAATACATCCAAGATGCCAGCGTGTAAATTTAATTTCAACTGTGACCAACCAGGGCAAGGTCCGGTTTATGATCTATAAAGACAAGATGAATTCCCAGACATTGATTCGATTTATGAAGCGACTTATCAAAGACTTTGACCAAAAATTATTTTTGATACTGGATAATCTTAGGGTTCATCACAGCCATATATTTAATTGCCGGAGTAATATATAGAGACCTCGGGCTTGTCCAACAACCGGATGAGATCGTGGTTCGTTCCTCACACGATCTATCCTTATTCGTTAGGCATACAAATTATTTGGGAAGCTGGCAGGAAAGCATCTGACCTCTGACTATTTCAAACAGATCACCGAATCTAAGAACACCGGTGACCGTGTCACCGTTTTTCACGATCAAAGGCTGGTGCAAGCCCATGACATATTCATGCAGGGCTTTTTCCAGAGAATCGTTCTCCTGGAGATATTCATAGTCCTCAGGCACATGCATGATTTCGGAGACCTTGATACCGGCGCCACGCTCGCACACAGTCTGCATGGGCTCCAGCCAAAGTTGGAAATCTCGGACCGCATTCAGCACAGAATCCTTCGTAAGGGTTCCACCTTCGTAATTCTTGAATAATTTTTTATAGTTGGGCTCAATGGTTCTAAAGATATCAAGCATAGTCACTTTTCCCATGAAATTACCATTGTTGTCAACCACGATGGCATCCCTGTGGGCATGGCTGCCGGATGCTTTATTATTTTCCAAAATCTGGAATACATCATAAAGGGTTTTATCTGCTTCGATGGTCACATAGTTGGACAAAGGAATCATTACAGTTTTTACCAGAATGTCTTTCATAGTTTTCTCCTCAAAAGTTTGTGAATGGCCGTTATCATTATAATACTTAGAATAGAATATAGGAAAAAAATATGAAAAGTCAAATTTTTTAAGCTGGGATCGGTTTCCATATAATACTGTTCCAGACTGAATCAAGAGGCTTCCTGGGGAAATCACGCGCCACTGAAGATCCATCCGATCCGATGGGTTATAATTGCTCTTTCATGACGACTTGAGAAATTATTTTCACCATGAAAGCCTCAATTGGTTTTATTCCAAGCTATCCAAGACATTCCCAGAAAAAGCATAGCATAAATAATCCAAATGTAAACAAAACCTCCCGGTAAAAGATTATCCCGCTTGTCGGGGCTATCCCGATTCGGGCCACTCATTAAGCGGGGATAGAAATGACTCAACCGATACCATAGATGACTGGAAGGAGGAAAGAAAGCGTAGCCCACATTATCAGGACCAGCGGTATCCCAACCCGAAGAAAATCATTAAAGGTGTATTCTCCGGCGTTCATGACGAGCAGATTTGTCTTATAAGCCATAGGGGTAGCATAACTCATATTGGCCCCGAACAATACGGCAAGGACAAATGGTTCTGGTGGCTGCCCCATCTGGGACGCAATGGAAATGGCGATAGGGGTGCCGATTACTGCGGCTGCGTTGTTGGATAAAATATTGGTAAGAATGGCCATCAGAAGCATGAGTCCACTGATGGTGACTGTTGGCGAAGCATCACCCACCACAGTTACAAACAATAATGCCAGATAATTGGCTGCACCCGTTTTCAGCAATGCAACCCCAAGAGCCAGACTCGCAACCACGATAAGGATGACTTGCGCACTCAAGGCACTTGTCGCATCACGCCATCCCAGACAACCAGTTAAGATCATCAATAGTGCCCCGGTTGGCGCACTGATCGCTATCGGCATGATCCCAAAGGCGGCCGACACAACGATGCCCAGCATAATGAGCAATGCTAACGGGGCCTTTTGAGCAAAGGGCAAATCCGTCGTGGCATCCAGTATGAGGAAATCTTTCTCTTTTTTCAGACTGGCAATCTGCTCACGGGGGCCCTGAACCAAAAGGATATCTCCGGCTTTCAAACGGATATCTTTGACTTCATCGTGCCGCTTTTCCAGGGGCTTGCCCGCTCGGTGTATGGCCAGTGTAATCAGCCCGTACCGGTCCACAAACCGCAAACCGCTGAGCGTTCTTCCCTGAAAGCGGGATCCCTCTATGATGACGACCTCTGCTATTTGTTGATCTTCAGCCTTCAGGGGGTGCTCATCATCTACCGGCTCGTTTTCCAAGTGATCTGTATAGAGTGTCCCTTCCAGCAGTTTTTCAAACTCCTTCAGGCGCTCTGGCGTGTCACGAATGATTAGATGATCGCCTGCCCTCAGAACCATGGAGGGAAATGGTATTATAAAATTATCAGCGCCGCGTTCCACACTCGTGACCTTCATCCCGCCATCAACCATTTTTCGAGCGTCAGCCAATGTCTTGCCTTCAACCGCACCCCCCTCAAGAATAACGAGATGAGCAGAGAAAACCCTTGGGGAAGTATCGGCCAGGGTCAGTTTTCTTTCCGGTATGATCCGCGGCACGATAAGCCAGAGATAAGCAATTCCAATGCTTCCGGCAATCACCGCCGGAACCAGGAAATCAAACATTTCAAACCGTTTTAAGCCCATCTCTGCCGCCACTGAGACCACCAGCAGGTTTGTGGAGGTTCCAATGGTCGTACACGTTCCGCCCAGCAAGGTGGCAAAGCCCATGGGCATCAAAACCGAGGACGCTTTCATGCCGGTCCGCAAGGATACATTTATCAAAATAGGGAGAAACAGAACCACAACAGGAACATTGTTTATGAATGCACTGATAAACGCCCCGACAAAAAGGGTTAATAACAAGGAGAGGTTCGGGCTGATTTTCCAAAATCTGGCCAACATTCTCCCCACCGGTTCCAGCGCCCCTGTTCTGACAATGCCCTGTCCCGCAATCATCAGGGCACAGACTGCAACCAGTGCCTCATGTCCAAACCCATGAAAAAAGTCTACTGCGTGTAAAGCGCTTCCATTTACCTTGAAAGGAAAGAGTTCAAAGCCAACAGTAAGAAAAATAAGAACCAGGAAACTGGACGACTCCAGTTGTATCTTTTCACGGGTGAACAAAATCAGGGCAAGAACCGATAGAAAAAGCACTGCCACTGCATGAACATTGGGCGGGGGGGGAAAATTCATATCTTCAATAACTCCATTATTCGATGATATTGCCAGTTAAGCTTACGACAATCTAAGCCCTTGCAGCAACCAGTTAGATACCTTGCTTCAATTGATCAGCAACCGATTGATTCAGCATATTCTGAGCTTGGATGAGACGTTTATACTTTGATTCTATTTTATCGATATCTCGAGACAGAATAGCCTTCAGTAAGTCACCTTCCATTTCTGCAACATCGATTCTTTCATAATAATCCATCGTCTCTTTAAGATGGGCAATAACGATCTTGCCTGTCAAGATTGGGTGGTTGTTCGTTACATTTGCATCCTCAAATCTTGTTCCATGTTCAAGCTCAACTTCTAACCCCTTTTGGAACGTGTTAACGGGAATATCCATCCCTTTGGTATTCACTATAGTGAGAATCGTGGAGGCCTCTTCTTCTGAAACGGTTGGATCCGTTATCTTGAACCAGTCTCGCAAACCAATTTCCTTGCACACTCTTTTTACTTCATCCGCAGTGATATACTCTGGCAGTTTCATTTTTTTCTCCTTTTAGTTGGGTTGATTTAGAGCTTAGTACACTGTTCGTTTTTTGGGACCACCGTAAATATCATACAATCGCGGCGCAGCCGCCGTGAACTGGAAATCACCGGTGAAATCCGGTGCATTTTCGTTGTTGAACTTTTACCTCAAAAGCAACTTGCTTCGAGTAGAATTTTTAAGGAATGGGCAAACTATTAGAATTTTATTTCCAATCATATCGTATTCTTAAACCGTTATGCCATTCATTTTTAATGTATTTCCCATGTTGAAGACGTCCGACAACAATACCAGGAGGTATTTGGACCTCATTTGCGAATTGAATAATATTATCTTTGTAAAAATTCCCTTCTTTTATAAACAATTCAAACTTATGCGATGGTATAAGGGTCTCCGACGCGAATTGATCAGCTTCATCTTCTTTTTCATCCCTTTCCGATTCAGAGCTATCTGTTTCAAGAAATACGGAATTGCAATCATGTAACAGTATATGACCGAGTTCATGAAACAGACTAAACCAAAAGATATCTGCCCATTTGCCCCGTATAGTCATCATAATAACAGCCTTGTCTTTCCCAAGCCAGAATGTTGCACCCTGAACAAAAGATCCAGGTAGATGTGGGCATAAAATCAATACAACCCCTGAGTCTGCTAATTTTTGACGTAGTTCATCCTGAAATTCATCTGGTTCACTTGCAGTTAAAGATCTTATCTCTTGAATCGATTTTTCAAGTCTGTTTTTATCAAATGCTGCTAAGAACTGTTTTTGAGCCTTTAGTTCTCCTATCCTCAACCATGAGGTGATAGCCTCAGATGACACTTTTTTATTTTTTTTTCCACCTTCGAATCGGAATGCAGGTTGGTACCGCTGTAAGTTGTAAATATTTTTTAAAGACGTTACTCCAAAAAATTTATGTAATTCTAAAACTTTATCAGTTGGGCGAGTTTTCTTTTTTATGACATTTAATTTAACCAAATCAGCGTAACGAAATTTTGTAACAAGTTTGCTCTCCTCTTTAAGTGTTTCTTGTTCAAGAACTTTTTTCTGTCGTGCCAAAGTAAGTCGATAGTCAGCTTCTAGGCCCGTCCAAATATGTGCCGGTACTCCGACAACCTTTTCCAACTGAAGTGCTGTGTCTGGCGTAATTGCCTTATCCCCCTTGAAAATAGCACTTAGTTTTGGAGCAGGGCGATTCATCCTTCGCGCAAGTTCGTTCTTGCTTATACCCAGTTCTTCAATAACTTCTTCAAGGTACTCACCTGGCGGAATCGAGAGATCAGAATAAATAATTTCTTTAGTCTCCATAATGCTTACTCACCTCCTCAATACACACAATTTCCATTTGTTTTCCATCAAGGCTAAAAATCAGTCTATAAAACCCTGTAAGTTTGAGAGCATATTGCCCTTGTCGATCTCCTTTTAAAGGGTGGCAGCGTAATCCCGGCAAAAGTAGAAGTTCATCAATATCAAAAACATTTTTTATAATATTTACCCGTTGAATATATTTGCGGGCAACGTTTAATCCATATGTTTTTGTAGCACTCTTGAAACTTGTATATTCTTTTTTTAATTTTCGCGTTCGAAAAACAACTTCCAATTATCTACCCCCAAACAGACCAAATTTACCCTTAAGGTAAAATATAAAATGAAAAAAGTGTATTGTCAACAATAATTTTACCCATTGGGTAAAATTGTATGATCAGAGATTGAAATCACCTCACAACCGTCGAACGTGCGTTTCAGCCGCGCGAGGTACGAGCGGCGGCTGAAAGCGATTGCTATTGGTCTTCTACGTCAATTACTTCTTCTTCTGCAGCATAAGCCAATGAATAGATACTAAATATTTCTTTAAGCTCGGTTAATAATTCATCATAAGTTAAGCATCTGATTTGTTGAGATCTCACGACCACATGTCTTTCCCTCCACCTTAAACGGCGCTCATCTTGTGCCGATAAAAATTGAGAACGACCAATAATCAAAATGCTAAATGAATCAATTGATCGAGCACCAAAACGCTCTTCAAAAGTATCTGATTTCTCCATGTCATCAAGTTTATAACTCCAATCGATTATTTGGCTATAACCATGCTCAAACCTCGGAGACCAATCAGGAGTAGCCCGACCAGTATTCCGAAAGATACTTTTTTCTCTTGCATCCTCTAATTCTATAAAACAGTATGAATTCCTTCTGGAATCTCCAACCGTAAAGTCGCTACTAAAATCACCAAATATGTCATACTCATAAGCGAATTTATCCGATTTGGTTATTCCAGGGTGCAAGTGTCCAACAAATGAAATTAGATCGGGCCTTCCCTTAAAAAAGGGAGATAAATCATGCTTTTCAGATAATTCTGTTTTGCTTTCTAAAAGACCTTGTAATTCATTCAGTTGTGAACCAATTTTTTCAATGTCGATTTGATGATCAAGGAAGGCTTTCATGAATTACCTCCCTGTGACCTATTCGTTAAAGATATCTGCTTTAATTTGTCATGTCTGACGATATCAATAATTCGAACAAATTCAGTTTCGACAAGGAAAATTATACGCAGATCACGTCCTGCTCTAACAAGAAAGGTGTTTTTTATACCCTTCAGTTTAGCAGCAAAAGGAGGTTTAAGTCCAAGAGCGAAAACTTTTTCGATATTTTTTAAAACTCTATTTCTGTCTTGTTCGCTTAGACGATTGAGTGCAATTTCAGCACGTCTCGAAAATTCTACATTTTTATCAATTATTTGCATTCAAATTTCCATATCCAAAGACCTATAACATGAAAATAACCTGTGAAATTCGGTTCATTTTTTAGTTGAATTGTAATAAATCCTATAAAGCAAGCGATGCAGTCGATATCTCATTAATCAGCTCTTTTTTCGTCGGTTCCGCAAGATGCTTTTTCAATTCACTGATATTCATCCATTGTCCCCAATATTTATTTTCCTATTTCAATGCTCTGGATCAGTTCATGCGCTATACTACTACTTTCAAGTCGCATGATGCTTTCTTCAGAATATCCAAAACTTAAAAGATTGATGCTGCCGTACCAAGTGATTTTTTTATCAATAATTGCAAATTTTTGGTGGATATTAGATTTGAGAACCAGACTAATACCGGCTTTATCAATCATTGAAAAAATATTTTCTAATGTGGTTCTTCTGTCTTTTTTAAATTCATCGGCTGGCCTGGTTATGATTGTTATTTTCACCTGCCTTTTAAGAACTTCTTTAAAGTGTCCAATCATTTGGAGGATTCGTTTCTTGGTAACAAAAGGACTAACGATCAATAGGTGTTTTGATGCAACGGTAATGTCCTGTAAGTAAACAGAAAAAAAGCTGTCTTTGGTGAAAATAATATTAGTCGGTGCATCAGGAAATGTTGTTGCTTTTGCCTTGTAACCGATTGAAGCATACCCCTTCAACCGTTTTCCATACATTTTCTCAAGCATCCTTACATGAAGATCAACATAATCGTAAATCTGCACATCTTTTTTGGTGTTACAAAGCCGGTGCAACCTGCCGGCATATTGATGCAACGTACCTTTCCAGGCAATTGGCATGGCTAAGAATAATGTATCAAGCCGAGGTTCGTCAAAACCTTCGCCAATATAACTGCCCGTGGCAACCAGCACAAACGGTTCAGCATCTGCAATGACGTCAATCTTTTCCATTACCTGGGCCGTCTTTTTAACACCCATACCACCAGTAAGGCAAATGACATTGGGTACCTTTTTTTTAAGCTTTTTCCCCAATTCTTCCACATGGGCAACCCGTCCGGTTAAAATAAGAATCTTTCGCCCTTTTTCGTAGCACTCCAAGGCATCGTCTAAGATTAACTGATTTCTTATTTCATCTGTTATCAAATTGGCTTTGATTTCCTGGAGGGACAATTCCTTTTCATCATCATCAGGCATAGTTTTAAAGGATGTAAATCTTGGGACCAGATAGTGATCAAAAGGTCTTTTTTCGGCTTGCTCTTTTGGATCAACAGAGAATCTTACCGGGCCGCAATAAAAGAAGATAATCGGATGGTGCCCGTCAGGTCTGGCAGGAGTTGCTGTCAGGCCATAAATATATTTTGCCGGAGCATTTTTTAATATCTGTTCAAAAGTGACAGCCGGGACATGATGGCATTCATCTATAATAATCATTCCATAATTTTTAACAGCTTCTCTGACAACCCCCTTGACATTCATTGATTGCATGATAGCCACATCAACGATTGAACTTAGCTTGTCCTTGCCGGCAGCCATATGACCGATTAAATTTTGCTCTTTTTTTCGGCCTCTTTTCTGGGGCAGTTCTGGAAGGGATTCATTGATGATGAGAAATTGTTCTAAGCTTTCTCTCCACTGAGAAAGCAACTGTTGCCGATGAACCAATACCAGCGTATTTACCTTTTTTATACTAATCAGTTTTGCGCCAATGACGGTTTTTCCAAATGCTGTCGCAGCGGATAATACGCCATTATCATGTGCCGACAAAGCATCAAGGGCACTCTGTTGTTCATCCCGCAAAACCCCTCTGAATTCAATATTGATCATTTTTCCCGGATTTGATTCATCCTCATGTATTAGCGTGACATTTTTCCTTTTTAACAAAGACTTGATATCATCTTCACATCCCCGCGGCAGTGCCAGATAATTTTCGTAATTATCCGAGCAGGAGATGACCCTATCTTTACCGTAGGTAGACCGCCTCATGGCCTGGGCTTTATAAAATTCAGGGTTTTTAAAAGCTGCAAATCTTTTCAGGGTATTCAGTGCCTTTTGACTCAATCCTTTTTTCTCAACATACAGCATGTCGGATGTAACAATTTTAACCGTTTCTGGGAAATCATGTTTTTTCAAGACAATGGATTGCTTTACCCACGGTTTTGTTTCAGAAACTTCATTCTTAAGCGTTCCCAGGTCATTTCCCCGGGTCAGTTCAGTTATGAGGGACATCATGTTTTTTTCGTTGAGCTTTGGAATACTGGATAAAAATTGCCATTGATCCGAATATGGCTTAAAGTTTTCATCTATAAAAACAGAATTGTCGTTGTCCCGTGCAACCTTCTGGAGCGGGAGGGCAATCAGATTACCAAAACCGCCTTTTGGCATGGTATCCTGATTGGGGAACAACCTGTCATAGGACTTAAATGAAATTTCATATCGTTTATCCATTGAATGGGTCAGCAATGATGTTCCAAATTTTCGCGCTGAAACTGCTGAAACCTTTTGGTCAAAGAAAAACCAGGCATGGCAACCATTGCCTGATTGTGACCGTTCTATGGCAATAGGTATTTCAAACTGGGAACAGATATTTCGTATCACCGAAATATCTTTTTTCCATCCTTCCTTGTCAAAATCAATGGCCAAAAAATGGCAGGTTTCATCAAGATTCATCGGATAAATTCCGATAACTGCACCACCCCTGAGATGCTTTTCAATTACGGATTCATTTAGAGATCCATAAGATTGATTCCCACATTTGGCACATTTTATTTTGGGTTTATTGCAGATCCCCGGTGCCCATTCATTCAGACAAACCGGACTGTATCCTGAAAAGCCCTTTTTGTTTTGCCATTTTTTTGCATACACCTCTTTCCTGCCTTTGAATAGGGACATAAAAAGAGAAATTTTTTCATGGTTTAGAGAATGCCGGGTAACCGGTTTGTCATTTAGGAAATTGTCATTTAAAGTTATTGTATCAGATTGCTGTTTTGAAACAGATCCTTCCAGCTCTTGAAACAATGTTTCCATGGGTTGTATAGCTTCATCATGGGGAATAATAACTTTAGAGTTGGAATCAAATTCCCGTATTTTTGCTTTCAGGCTTTTGTTCTCTTCAAGCAGTGCTTCATATTTAATTTTTAATTCATCATATTTGCTTGTCTTCATTTTTACCTGGCTCGCTTGTCTCATCCGGGCCCGTGGAATAATATTTCTGATTCGGGTTTTTGGGGGTGTCCGGCATCGTCTGGGCCAATATGCCTTCAGCCAGTAAAGGTTGCAAAATTTTAGACCGGAAGTAATTCCTGCGCTTCAATCCCAGGTGGGCCATTATCTCATTTTGGCAAAAGCCATAGCATGAGCACTCAAAGAAGTGGCAAAACTTTTAAAATTCACTTCTGCATTAGGTTCTGAGTATCCCCCGTTCAGGCCATTACTCTTATCAGATAAGAGTAAACATGCAGCATCGATATAGCCGTTCACGTACTAAACGTTCACAGAATAATTCATAACGTGCAGCATATGATGCATTTTTGAACTTCTCAAATACTTTGAAATGAGGCTCTAAAACACGCACAGGTGATTTTGACTTGGGAGCATCTTCCAGTAACATTAACCAACCCAACCATGGCTTTTGGGATGGTTTAAACGCACCCTCTCTGTATGCAGTCCATATATCGGTAGCACTTCCTAACGCCTCTTCAACACGATTATTGAAATTGTTACCAAACGAAGGGCCGACATGAGATTTGAATTCGATGCTTGCTATCAACTCACCATCAATAACAGCCACTAAATCCCAATTTTTAGTTGGTCTGAAATATCCCGGTAAAACGGTTTTCTTTTTAAAGATTGTGTGACCTGGTAACCCTGCATCTTCCAGAATCGATCCGAGAAGATGAATGAAACCATCAAGTTGTGCACCACCTGTTACAGCACTTCTATTGCCAGCATCGCGTTTACCTGAAGTTGAGCCCTGGCTTTTATCCTGTTTAAGCCGAATTCTTCAAAAATGTTCAACAGCTTCTGCTAATTTACCTGAATATATCATATCATTTTATCGTCTTATTGATTTTTGTTTGTGAGAATAAAGAATCTGTAGCCTTATGTATACGCCTTTCACCTAATTCAAAATAGTGCGGATCAAGTTCAACACCTATACTATTTCTTCCCCATTTTGCGGCTGATACTGTTGTTGTGCCTGTACCCATAAAAGGGTCCAACACCGTATCACCGACAAAGCTGAACATTCTTATCAAGCGTTCTGCAAGTTCTTCTGGATAAGGTGCTGGATGATTGCGGGTTGATGCGCCAGTAACTCCAGACCAAATAGATTGAAACCATTGTTTGTGGTTGTCATTGGAAATAATAGAAAGCACTCGGGTATCAACAGAAGCTTTTCTATAACCACCATGTTTACGTTCCATCAGAATGTATTCGATATCATTCTTGATAACTCCATTTGGTTCATATGGTTTACCAAGGAATCCAGCCCCGTTACCACATGCTTCATAATTAGCATTAGCAATTTTGTACCATATGATTGGTGCAAGGTTATCATATCCTATTTGCCTGCAATGTTCTTGAATCGATACATGAAGCGGAACAACAGTATGTCTTCCTTTGTTCTTTTTTCTTGAAAGACACACATCCCCAACAATACAAACCAATCTTCCTCCAGGAACTAATGTCCGATGACAGTGTTTCCAAACCTTATCCAGTTCTTTTAGAAAAAGTTCATAATCTTCAACATCTCCTAACTGGCCTTTATGATCTCGATACTTTTTTAGTGTCCAATATGGCGGAGACGTAACCACTAAATGAACAGATTTGTCAGGAATAAAAGATAATTTACGGGAATCGGCTTGAAACAAATCGTGTTGTGAAGGTAGCTCCTGAACCACAGATTCAATTTGTTTTAGTAAGGCTTTGTCCTTAGCAATTTGAGGGATATCCGTTTGTGGATTTTCCAAATTGCGCACTGCTTCAGGTAAAAAAGCTGAATAATTTTGTTCTATACTCATTAACATAATGATTTATAGTTACATACTTTAGCACTGATATTAGCGGTATCAAGTTTTGTCACTATAGACATTTCTCGACAATATTCCATTTGCTTTCCTCTTGGAAAGCTATCAGCCTGGAGTTTTTTGAAGATTATCAAACAGCGGATTTCATTTGTTTCATTCCAGTGTGAAGTTTTTCTATAACTCATGCTGATACTCCATTTTTTTTGAACACGAAAAATCTGCGGCTGTCGAGTAAACGTGCACTTCACAATGCACGCTCCTCACAGAAGCTCGCCTGCGGATTTCCCGCACGAGCCTCTTCAACTATTGTTTTACAGTACAGAGTATGACTTCATCCGACTATATAGCCGTAATATCTGCAACAAAAGGAATCAATATTTTTAGATTCAAAATAGATATCTGGCTTTTTTCTCCCTTCATATTCTTTTTCGTGAGCTACCGACCCAATTTTACTTAAAGCATTTAGAATTACGACTTCCCAAATAGTAGCGAGAGAATCACTATTTTGAGAATTTAATTTTTTGACATGATCATCAACCTGTTTAGGCAATAAAAATTCACGGTTTTCATTACAAAAAAAGCCTCGAGAAATTCAAGATATGCTTTTCTGGATAAGCCTGAGATACTTTTTTTATAATAGTCAGCCGCTTTTTTATCAAAGTAGGGGGGATCAAAGATGATCAGATCGGGTTTTCCCTTTGCGCTGACAGGCCATAAAAGTCCTTGATCAGATGAAATATCCCAATGGAAGGGTTCGATCTCAGGCCGGGTTTCCGGCCGGTCCATCAGATCAAAGGCCCAGCACCTGCGGCCCATGGCAAGGCAGGTGTCCGGGGTCACGCCGCCTCCGGCCATGGGATCAAGGATCAGGTCATCCGGTTTTGAGAAACAACGAAGGATATGCGCGATCATCTGGGCCGGTATCCTTCCGGGCCAGTCATCCCCGAATCTTTTGTCACAATCATTCCATTCCCACTTGTCCCAGGTACAATATCCCCATCCCAGTTCCTTGAATCGGTCATGATCATTTTTGCCTTCCAGGGCCAGAGACCAGACCATGGGTTCAGTCCAGCTGTGTTTTTGCGCCACCTGGGCAACGGTGAACCCCCGGGTTAAATCGCCATTTAGGGAATTTGCCAGCATTGGCATTTTCCCTAAATGATAATGAATAGTCTTCTGATCCAGTCCCAATCTCTTTGCCATCCTGTCCTGGGGGATGCCAAGGCGGTTCAGACGGAATATTTTGATGTCTCTGTCCATCTGGTTCACAGCGCGAAGATCGGTCAGATATAAGTCCACAGTCTGCCTTGATCGTCCGATGGCCTTTCCGATATCCGTAGAAGTGAGACTTGTGTTCCCCGAATATGCCCTCCGGGCAGTATCTTTCGCCTCATCTTCCGTTAATTGTTTTGGTCCAATGGCTTTTGCGGCAGCATACAGCAGGGGATCATTCCCATCCAGATTCTTTATGATGGCTTTTACCTCTTCCACCCCCGTTGATTTGAAAGCGCTCCATCTGTGAGCCCATTCCAGCAGGCGATACCAACCGGGCTTGTCAGGGCAGGGCTCCACCTCAATGGGATCAAATTTGAATCCATCCCTGATGTTTTCAGAAAATATCCCCACACGCCTGTGATTGATTCCCTTTCTCGGATAAATATCTTCATCAAGGATAATTGAAGAAACAGGGATTTGTTTTGTCTGTTGAGCCATGACGTTTTACACCTGCTCCTGGTAATCATCTTCTTTTACCCCCCATTCGATTAATTTCATGATGTCCCTCCCTTATAATTTTTTTTGTTGTTAAGACCCGATCCAATTCTTAAAGTGTTTTTGTATTATAGATACCGGGACTGGGCCGGGAAGTCATGGGATATCCCGTCCGGCAAACTGTAAATAGGTTTCCAGAACCGGGCGGTCAGCTTCGGCCCAGTCCAGAGAAGCCAGTTCCTCTCTGGACAGCCAGGTCACGGCCGCATGCTCCCGCAAAATGATGGTGCCGGAAATGATGCTGCACACAAAGGGATACAGGGTGATGGTAAAGTCTGGATATGCATGGATCACTTCAGCCAGGGCATGATCCACGGCAACCTTGATGGCCAGTTCCTCGGCAATTTCTCGGCAAAGGCAGTGTTCAGGGATTTCTCCGGGTTTGATTTTACCGCCGGGAAACTCCCACTTCAGGGGCATGGCCATGGTGCGGCTCCGCTGTGCCGCCAATACGCAACCGTCCTGTTCGATGATGGCACAGGTGACGTGTATGTGGTTTTTGTTCATGTCAAGTTTTCACGCAAAAATAACCGGTCACATCCGGTTCATTTTTTTTGTTGAGGTCTTGTTGCCCACAGATGAGCTTCAAATTAATTTGTGGTCTATATATCTGGGTCTATGGACCACAAAATGTTTTATGGTCCATAGATGGACTTTAAAACATCACTTTACCTTCGGCGGTATTTATCAACATCGGAAAAGCATAAGGGAATTTGATCATGCCACTGCCAACCGCCGGGTGGTCCGGGTCAATCGTGCCGGCATGGGATATTTCAACCGCCACACAATGGACATGGGCCGATTACCCGTGTGACTGACATAGGCTGCCGGCCCAAGGAAATAATAGGGGCAGGCAAGCGCGTTGAACGTTTTCTGTTCCCGTACAAACAGCAATATCTGGTAACCCTGTTTTTCGTGGCGGATGTACCGCTGTCCAGTGGGAGAGGTTTCGCTGGTGGTACTTTGGGACTGCCAGTGAAACAACGCCTCGTCCAGGGCATAATCCTTGTACATGGTGGTGGGAGAATACTCTTTTTCCGTCTTGTTCAAGGTAATGAACAGCAGATCTGCCCGGAGTTCCGGCAAAAACTTCACCCCTTCCCGTAACTTTACCCGGTTTTCCACGGTGAGGCACCCAAGGCCGGCCAAAATCTCGTCCCGGGTGTATCGGGCATGGACCGACAGGGGGCAGATAAAGGGCAGATCTATGGGCTGCACAAGGGCGTCTGCCCGTTCCATGAGAACCGCCATCAACCTGCACACCTCATCCATCAACGTTTCATTGGTTTTCAAACGGGATAAATTGCAAAAAAGGGTGGTTTCCGGAGGAGCGCTGTTCCAGATTGAAAAACAGAACAGGGTCAGCAGCTGTTTCATCCCGGGGTCCATGGCATCCAGACAGGATGGATCCAGATGCGATTTTAATACAGACAAAAGCTGTTCAAGCTGCACCGGGTCATTGTGGTGGCAGAACCGCTGCAGTCCCCGTCCCAGCTGCTGCAAAAATATGGTCAAACTCTCGGTGGGGCGTAAAAAAAGCACCGTATCAATTTCAGGAATATCCACCCCCTCGTTGAAAAGATCCACCACACAAAGAAAATTCACATCCCGCTGCTGCAGACGTTTCACCGCCGCCTTTCTGACATCCCGGGCAGTATTGGCCGTAAGTGCCATGGCTGAAATGCCGGCAGCCAGAAGCTTGTCAGCCATATACTCGGCATGGGCCTGGGAGACACAAAAACAGATGCCCCGGGCAGCAGTAATATCCAGCAAAATCTTTCTTGCTTTTTCAATGATCAGCCGGGCACGCATATCATCGCCGGTGATGAGCAGTTTTTCAAGCGCAGTGCGGTCATAACCGCCCCGTTGCCATTTTACTCGGGAATAATCCACAGAATCGCTGATGCAAAAATATTGAAAAGGAGAAAGAAGTTTCTGGTTGATGGCATCGGGCAGCCGGATTTCAGAACAGATCCGGTCATGGAACCAGGCCAGAATGTTCTGGCCATCGGCCCGTTCCGGTGTGGCCGTCAATCCCATCAAAATCTTCGGGGTAAAATAGTTCAGCAGACGCTGGTAACTGGGGGCAGCACCATGGTGAAACTCATCCACCACAATATAGTCAAAAAAATCCGGCGGCACCTGGTCCCAAAGCGCTCTTGCGTTGAGGGTCTGCACCGAGACAAAGAGCTGCTCCAGGTGGTCAGGCCTGTGGCTGCCCACCCAAAGCTCTCCAAAATTGTGGTCCCGTAAAATATTCCGAAATACCCCGAGGGATTGAACCAGTATCTCCTCCCGATGGGCCACAAAAAGAAACCGCGTTTGTTGGGGGCGGTCAAAGGATCGTTTGAAATCAAAGGCCGCAATGAGGGTCTTGCCCGTGCCCGTGGCTGCCACTACTAAATTTCTGCACCGATGGTGCAGCGCTCTTTCCGCTTTCAGGGTGTCCAGAATTTCCTGTTGATAGGGATAGGGGACAATATTAAAAAAGGAGAGCTCTTGATCTGCTGTGAATGCGCCGCCGCCCCGTTCCTGGTTCAGGGCCCGTTCCAGGCGAGGCAAAGATTCCAGGGAGACGGGTTCGAACTCCCGGGAGCGCAGATAGGTCTCAAAGGTGGCATTGATTTTTTCCCAGAGATGGCCGGATTCCTGCTGGCACAGTTTTACATTCCACTCCAGACCATCGGTCAATGCAGGATTTGAGATATTGGACGACCCCACATAGGCCGCACCAAAAGCGCTTTTCCGGTGAAAGATATAGGCCTTGGCATGGAGGCGTGTCTGCCGGGTATTGAACGAGACCCGAACTTCGGTATTGGGGAGCGAAAGTAGAAATTCGACGGCCTTAAGATCTGTTGCCCCCAGGTAGGATGTGGTGATGACCCGCAGTTTGCCATGCCGGGTCAAGGCTTTCAGTTCATCCTTGATAATGCGGATACCGCTCCATTTGATAAACGAAACCAGCATGTCCACTCCGTCGGCATGAAGCATTTCCTGCTTGAGCTGGGAGACCAGGGAAGGGTCACCGGATGTGGCCGTGAGCAAAGCCCCCACGGACAATGGTGTTTCCGGTCTGGGGGAATTGGCAAGGGCAGGATCAAGGACCTGCAGCAGACGTCTGCCCTCCAGATCAATGTGCCCATGGCCCTCCTGATCTTTTTCAATGGAGTTGCAGGCCAAGGAGATGAGTTCATTGCACACGGCAATCTGTTTTACAAGTTTGTCACGGCCTTTGACCCGTGCCAGGACGCCGGAGAGGTATCGTTCCATGTAGCGGGCCAGTATGCCGTGGCTTTCTTCGGGGTCCACCCGGGTGGTGATGCTTTTGAGCCCCTTATCCAGTTTATCCAGCTCTTGCTTCAGTGCCTGGGTGATCAGTCGTTCGTATAATCCGGGTTGGATGGCCATGGGTTAATTTCCTGAAATATTATTTACAGGGGTCTCCGCTTTATAAAGGATTAACTTTGCTCTTCAGCGGTCGCGGCTTTTTGCGATCCGTTGCAAGAGCGTTGTTGGAAATCCATATTAGATTCTTAAAGTGCTGTTTTTGGGGCCCAAAACGTTAACCTAAGCCAATTTCCGGGGTATTTTTCCAGCATGCCCGGCTGTATTTTTATTATTGAGTTTTAATTTTTACACCCGCACCTTGCAGCCAACAGCACTTATGACAACCATATTTCTATATTGCTCAAATCAAGTTGCTGGTCACAAGGCAGATCTTCAGGATAATTTCCGCTTCGGATTTTTTCTAAAGATATATTTCTGGTTCTTTTCTTTTCTGACATGCTATTTGTAATTGTTCGATTGCTCCGTTAAAATGTGGATCTGTCATTTGCTTGGCCTCTGTTGGACAGTTTTTAATACATGCAAAACAGATTATACATTGCCATTTGTCTATCTGGGAAATATCTTCAGAATCAATCGCTTGAGTCGGGCAAACTTCTGCACACAGGTTGCATTGGGTACATTTATCTTTATCCGTCGCAGGGGTAAAGGATAATGTGTTACGAACCTGCTTGATCATATTTAGATTTTCAGGTTCAATATAAGGAATATTTCCAGGGACACTTATTTTTTCTAACTCCTCTAAAGAATCAATGGGTTTAAGTTTTTCTCTAATTTGGGAACCAAAAGCCTGTGCAGCTTCAATATCATCCACATCAGGCCTTGCATGAGCAATTGGCCGTGAAGAATTAGAATAGGAGTGCTCGGCTATGAATGCGCCTGCTGCAACGGGTATGAATCCTTGCTCCACTGAAATATCATGAAGCTCTATTAGCGCATCTTCATATTCCCGATTACCATAAACCACAGCTAATACAACAGGTGTATTTTGAACACTTAATGTTTTCAGAAAAGGGACCACTTCTTCGGGAACACGACCATAATAAACCGGGGTAGCAAGAATGACCAAGTCATTTTTAAAAACAAAAGAATCTTTTTCCCGTATAGACCGGCTTGTACAGTCCATCATCTCTATTTGTTCTGACTGCATACCTTTTGCAATATTTTTTATGATTGTCCCGGTTGTTCCGGTTGGCGAAAAATATATACAAGAAACTGATTTTATATCCATTTGCTGTCTCCCTTTATAGTTATAATGAATACTCAAAAAAATGATTCTCACACGGCTGGCCAAATGCGATATACATTTTCAGGTCCTCCGGTATCATTATAAAAGAGGCTTTTGACTCGGAGGCCATTTCCAGTGGTTTTGTATCATCAACATGGTTACAAATAGAATTTGGATAATTGTGGTGGTCAGACAAAAAGTCCATTGCTTGATTCACCGTGATATCTCCAAAAGAATCTGAAACAATTTGCCGGAGACGGTCTGCACGGCCAAAAGAATCCTGAATATATGTATATGCCAGGTCATTTTCTTTGTATTTTTCAGTTTCATAATGATTGGCATGAACCAATGAATAATTTTCCGGCTTTAAAACGGTATAATCGTCATATACACTTTCAATTCCTGCCATATTACCGAACCTGTCTGCCAAATGGTAATAGCCTACGCCTCTTGAGACCTTTCCAAGAATATCCATTGCGGTATCAAAAGTTTGCTGACGCATGGCTTTCCAAAGATAGATACTCAAAGGAATGTGTTTTGTCACCGGACCCATTGGAGAGATCGTCAGGTTGGCACAATTACCAATCCCGGCAGAATTAAGATAGTATGTGCAATTGCCCAGAAAACTTAAACTTAACTGCTCCAAACCGTTTGAATGTGTAATATGAAGAAGGTCAATAGGGGTATCCGGGTGCCAGTCGATATTCTGCCCGAGTATTGTCAAGCTGTTCCGGGTTGCCGGCCCGGTAAGTGCAAAAGAGGTACACATCCCTGTTATTTGTTGATAGTTCATTGAAATCTCAAGGTAACTTTTTAGTGCAAAAGATTCATCAAATGAAATTCCAGAACCATCAGCAATGCCCTGCACCCATTCAATCGCGTCGGGATCAAATGCCCGGACATTTTCAAGATATTTATCTGCCGCCTTTAATACGCCATCTCTGCTTGCTTTAAAGAACCCCTTTTCAAGTGACTCAAACATTAAATTGACGGAAGTAAAAATATTATTTTTTGCAAGTTCACCATATTGTCTGCCAATTTCATAGGAAGTGCCATTACATTCTATAATATTGGGTTTGTATGATTGCATGATAATTCCCCTTCTGTTTAAAGTATCTTTTCCTGAGTACAAATTTCAGAAAGTAAGGTATTCAAATTTCTCAGGAATGTATTGTAAAAATGCGACAGGCCCTTCATTTGTTTATATGAAGTGGGGACTTACCGGATAAGGATTTAAAATCTTTTATAAAATGGGACTGGTCAAAATATCCAAAATCATGAGCAATATCAGCCAGATTCTCTACTTTTCTGATCTCTTTAAGTCTTTCGACTGCATTTTGAAATCTTACGAGCCGGATAAATTGTTTTGGTGGTATACCCAATATTTTTAAAAATTGCCGTTCAAGTGTTCGGGTACTCACATTTAGAATACGGGCCACTTCACAGACTTTTAGCTGCCCGCCTTGAGATTCTATCAGCTCTGCTGCCATGCAGTAGATATTATTTTTCATCATAAAGGACAATTCCACTTTATGAATCAAACCCTCAATAATTTTTTGCCTGGCATTAAAATCCTTTTCAGCCCAAAGTATTTCACAAAGATTATCCGAGTGCATACCAAAAACCTTAGGAAGTTGAATCATTGTATTAACAAGATCCAAAGGCTCAATATCCCAATAATCAGGGACTCTGCCGACTCTAAAACGAATTGTAAATAGTTCAAAGCTGTTAACCGGGACAAGGGTTCGCCTGGTATATGGGCCTGCGAGAACTGCCAAACACATTTTATCCGAAAGCAGAAACGCAAGATCAAAATATCCATCCGGAAGTATTTCGTATTTCCTTGCGACACAACCTGAACCCCCAGGTAGAAATTTATATTTCTCAATGATTTTCCGAAGTGAGTATTTTGAAAAACTTGTAATTTCTGTATTCAATTTTTATTTTCCAATCATGGCGGTGTTAAGCCGCCGAGAACTTTGAACATCTTCGGTTTCACCCGTAGCATGTTCGTTGTTGGGATTAGTTTAATTCATAGATTGCTGTATCTGTAGGCAAAAAAAGTTAAGAGGCCCATACAAGTTTTGTGATTAAATCATTGTACCATTTCCATTGACGTGTCAAATATTGGTATTGACCAGCGACGATTCCAGGACTTAAGCCTATCTCTTTAGCAAAAGAAATGATTTTTTGCTTGCTTCTGAGCATAGGAATTACTTCTCTGCACTTGCCAGGAAAAAGGATTGATTCTGCAAATTTATCTGCTCTTTGTTCAACAGAATCATTACTATTATCATTTATATAAATGTTCTTTTTATTATCGTTTACAATATGTCCTGCTTCATGAAAAAAGGAAAACCAAAACTTGTCCTCTCTTTTTCCTCTTAGATTAATGAGGATCATTGCTTTATTGGGATTTATCCATTTTGTAGCCCCGCTCCAAGGAACTTTTTTCATTTCGGGTACTAAAGCAACGGCAACTCCTGCATCAGAACAAAGCTTTTGCATTCGAGGAATAAAAACTTTTGGGTGATCAATCGTTAGTTTTCTTATCTCATTAAGCACAACTCTAAATGATTTTTTGTCAAATGGTTTACATTCTATTTTTTTAGCAATGATTTCTCCTTGACGAATCCAAGTTGCCGCATGCCCTGGGATTGATTCAAAACATTGGGACCTTTGGGCTGCTACTTTAGGTTCAGTCCAAATTTCGTCCCAAGCCGAAACGCTACTCACCCCAAAGAATTTTAAAACTTCTCTGACTTGTTCACTTTTCTCTTCAGGGTGTGCGATTAAACCTCTTTTTTGCAGTTCAGAGACCGGTATCGTTTTAAGCCAATCTAAATTCTTTTTAAGACTTTCAAGTTCCCTTATCTTTTCGAGTTGTTCTCGATACTGAGCCTCTAAATCGTTCCAGAACCTTGCTGGGACACCTGTTACAAGCTCAAGTTTTCCTGCAGTTTCATAGTTTATAGGTTGCTCTCCTTTGAATATCCTATTCAAGGATTGAACAGTTAGTCCGGTTCTTTTCGCTAATTCTTTTTGAGTCATTTCAAGAGATTCCATAGTCTCTTTTAATGTCTCTCCTGGTGGGATAGCATAGTCCGGTGTAAAATCGTATTTTTTTTTATTTGTTCCCATAGTCACCTACTATTCGTGAGTATCTTCTATATCTATAATTTGGATCTCATCAATTTTTGTTTTGTCTAATCCTCCATCCTCTTTCTGAGGGAGGGGTTCATTAATAGGAATAAACAACAAACGGAATGGGTGTTTGAGATCTACTGAGAATTGTCCTTTGCGTTCTCCCGTCAGTTCGTGCAATCTGTGAGGGGGAAGATGTGAAATATCCTCTAGTGAATTTGCTGCGTTTAATTCTGCCATTCTTTGCATAAGCTTGCTACCCCCATTTGCCCCTAATTCTTTTATTGCAACTTTTCGGGTCGAGCAGATTTTTTGCAACTTCTTTGTTCTAAAAAATATATCCATATTTATCCACACCGTCAATAGAAATCATGAACATGTCATGTTAACATGAAAATCTGCGGTTCACCCGCCAGCATTTTCTTTGTTTGAAATCTATAAGGTAATAATCGATGTCTGAAGAACTTTTAAGAATTGACTGAAAAACTGCACCAGCACCATTGGCGTATTTCTTAAATCTGCTTAGGTATTCTGAGTTATCAGTAGAGCTCCAATCACAATAGCCATGCTGCTCAAAGTATTCCAGAATACCTGAAAACTCGAAAATGAAAAGTATCTGCCCTTTGAAATAGGGGTGCTTTTCAATTTTAACGATTTCGTTTCCCCAATCCTCTGATTTGGTGATAAGGTGTGCCTTTATTTTTTCTTCCTGAACCTGCCTGCTGAGGAAAAAGTCAATTGGGTTTTTCGTTCCCTTCAAATATTCCAAAATGTTATTGCTGTATGGAATAAGTTTCTCGATTGATTTTATTGCCCTGGCAACTTCATCAGCCCCGTCAATCACCGTGTTTTCAGATAGGTTGTGTATCACTCTCATCCATTGGTCAATTCCATCAACTTTTCTTTTGTGAGAAATTAAAAATTTAAGGTATGCATGAAACTGCACACGCTGGGGAAGGGTCAAATCATGTTTCAATACGCTTTTAAAACAATGTTCTTCATCAAAATAGTATTTTTCATTCACGTGGATTTGGATTTTTTTATCTCCGTTGCTCAAGGCATCAAGTGCATCAATTAAATAAGAGACCGCATCTTTTGTTAAAATCTCAAATCGTTTGTAAATGTGATAGGTCAAGTTGTCAGTATAATCCTTCAGTTTGCGTGCAACCAAGGTGCCTCAGGTATTCCTGCTGAATATCCTTTTCCGATGCACTTGTCAGGGCATATTCATTTGCCATGATGACACGCACGAAATTCATCAATTCATCATCATAAGAATTGTCTTTTCCATTTACATTTCGGTATTTCCAGAAAAGGTTTGCCCAAATGGTATCAATTTTATGTACAAAGTAATCTTTGGGGGAGAGTATCCGTTCTCCGGCTTCAAATGAGAACTTTCTCTGGTCGGCTTTTCCCCAATCAAGTTTACCAATGTGTTGTTCAAACTTTGCCTTGAAGTTTTCAAAGGTTGTCAGGGGTTTACCCCTTGCATTCATTTTAATATACAGATCATCGGTGAGCTTGAACTCTTTAAGGTTCAGAAAAAGAAAAGTGATGATTGGGTTTCTGTTGTCTACCAAACGGTCAAAAAACTCAGGTTTATCTTTGAATTTTGCATGGATTGCATCAAGCATGGTTAGCATGGACTGGATGGTAGGATCGTTTTCCCATGAAAGGTAATACCAGCCAATGTCCTGTATGGTTTGCGATAGGTTATTTTCCATACCTTCATCTGACGGCAGCAAATTGTCAAAGTCAATGGTATTGGCTATTAATTCATCGCAAAATTCTCTTGAACTGGTGCGGGTTTCATAAGTAAAGTTAGATTTAATTACTTCTCCATCATCCGTAGCCAAAAACTCACGCAAAGTGGCAGTATTATCAGAGATTCCGGCTAAATACCAATGCAATAGAAATAATGTGGTTAATCGCTGTTGACCATCCAAAGGGATGAAATAGGTTTCTCCATCTGTTTCCCTGATGCTTCCATAAACAAAATCCAGGTCCCGGTTGGATTTGTTTTCATCGAGGTAATTGTATAGGGCATCCAAAAAGAGCACCCTGACTTCAGTTGATGAATATCTACCCTGAGCATAATCACGCTGTATTATTGGAATCTCAATCTTAAACTTTTTCTCTGAAAAGAGTTTTGAGAAACTCAAACGTTCACCCGATTGTATTTTTAAATTTTTATTCATCAGTCTTTACTGTTTGTTCAGGTAAATACTCTTTTAAAGTCTGTTTAATGGCAATCATATAATCATTTGCATCATGCTGATTCCAGTACATCACTTCTCCCAGTTTTCTGGAATAAAATTTTAGGAATACATTTTTGGTGCAAATCGGCACGAAAATGCCATTCATATCATTCCCGATAATAGTTTTACGTTTGATGGGAAACAGCGCATTGCCATAACTGCGGTTTGTTTTTGAATCAAGGAGGGCAAGGTTTCCCGATGCAGTCTTTATCCTCGAAATCTGTATCTTCTTCGAAATTTGCGGAAACCCTTAAATACAATTCGTTAAATGGTTCTTCCTCAATTTCATCAGCAGTAATCATTTCCAGCAACGCGTCAGCAATCTCTTTTTCATCCTGTGGCTTGCCAAAATTTCATCATGCCACAGTATCAACTCAATGCAAGCTTTTCAAAATTTAATAACAATACCAAATCAACCTT
>Ga0257124_1000267_pt1 | contig 65584 bp, 79 predicted proteins | sample SI106_150metaG_FD_190154 | JGI IMG/M metagenome (GOLD analysis project Ga0257124, IMG submission 190154) | Marine microbial communities from Saanich Inlet, British Columbia, Canada - SI106_150 | ecosystem: Environmental > Aquatic > Marine > Inlet | place: Canada: British Columbia | collected...
GAAACAGGACAAGTTAATCCTAATAATCGTTTAGGTGCTCTTATAACAGAAACGTTAGCTACAAGATCTGAAGAAAATAGTTATGCCAATTTAATAAAGATTGGTACAATTCCCCATGTTTTTGCACAAGGTATTTATGGTTTAGAAACAACTGGTCAAAGAGCATATGTATTTAGGCTTGATGATTTTGGTAAGAGATTTACACCTCCACCCCCTGGAAAAGGCAGATAAAACTAATTAACTCCTGGTCCCCTTTTCATCTCTTCTTGAGCTGCAATTAAATTTCTTACTGTTCCTAAATCTGCTCCTAATTCTTCTGCAGCACTTCTAAGTTGTCCATCAATTACATGTTGTTGTCTTGAATGAATAATGGCATCAGTTGAACTTAAACGTCCTTCACTTAATACTCCTATAACCCTTTTGGCATACTCTTCACTTAATCCTAATTCGTTGTAATTTATTGCTAAACCAAGAGAACTTTCTACTTTATGCATTGCACCTTTAGCTTCTAGAAAAGCTACCTTCTCAGCATCTTCATAACCAGAATCTCTAAGCGCAGTTACAATTTGTTTATACACTTTAACATTTGCTCTATAAAAATCAGCAACTTGTCTCCAACTTGTTACATAAGACATTTGAAGTAAATTTGAAACAACTAAAGGTAACATTGCAGTATTATCTTTAACTTCTCTTACAACATAAATAGCAGACAAATCTCCAGTTTCATTAACACCAAAATTTGAATATTCTCTTCCAATTAAATTTGCTGTTTTTGCAACCACATCTTCAGGTAAACTAAGTAATAATTCTTCATGTCTTTGATAAACTCCTGCTAATGTTTCTAAACCTTCTTTAGCTTTTGGTTTGCTAATTGTAGCAAACGCAAGATGGCTTAACATCATATCAGAAGTATCAGTTGGAATTTCTAATAATCTATCTTGTTCAAGAATTAACCAATTAAGAAAAATTCCAAGCTCTCCTCTTTCTGGGAATGGTTGATCCATTTCATCTGGATAACATTGTGGCATGTATAATCCACACCATTTACCCACTGCAACTGGAGCAATAGCATCATCTAAACATGCTATAGCATCAACACTAGCAGAAACATCTGTTACCATACCTTCTCTTAATTCTGCCCCCTTATGATATCTTTCCAGATAATTAGAATCTGCAAAACTTACAAACTTTTCTCTAACAGCAGGATTTAATCTTTCAGCTACTTTGGTTACATCTGTCATATTATTCACCTTTCATAATAGTTTTAACATGTCCTAAAACTTGTTCAGGCTTAAGATATTCAGTTTCGTGGCCTTGTCTTACTCTGAATTCAACATCCCCATCTTTAAGATAATTTCTTCCAATTACAACTTGTAAAGGTATACCAACAAGGTCTGCATCTTTTAATTTAACACCAGCACTAACTTCCCTATCATCATACAAAACTTCAACTCCATTTTCTTGTAAATTTTGGTATAATGATTCTGCTGCTGCTTTAACAGTCTCATCCCTAGGCATCAATGAACTAACAACCACTTGATAGGGTGCAATTTCCATTGGCCAGATTATTCCATCTTTATCATGACTTTGTTCAATTATTGCTGCTAAAACTCTAGTTGTACCAATACCATAACATCCCATCCACATTGTTTGTTCTGTTCCTTTATTATCAACATAAGTAGCGTGCATTGGTTCACTATAAACTAATCCTAACTGAAATACATGTCCTAACTCAATGCCTGTTCTATATTCAAGTGTTCCTTCTCTACATTGAGAACATGTATCGCCCTCATTTGCTGTATGCAAATCAGCAAATTTAGTAACTTCAAAATCTCCACGTTCATAATTTACATTAACATAATGTCTATCTGTTTGGTTAGCACCGATTAATCCATTAACAATTCCTCTTATTCCTGGGTCTGCAATAATTCTTGTGCCTTCTGGCAATCCAATTGGCCCAGCAAACCCAACATCAGCACCTGTTGTATCTTGAACAATATATTTACCTGCAGCACTAACTTCTCCAACACCTAATGCATTAGCAAGCTTAACTTCATTAACATCTTGATCACCACGTACTAGTGCAGCAACAACAGGATTATTTGGTTCATCTGTTTGAAATAATATTGTCTTAATTGCTTGATCCGCTCTTATTCCTAAACCATCTTCAAGTTCTTGTATTGTTCCCATATTAGGAGTATCTAATAACTCAAGAACCCTCATTGGATCATCAGTTTCAACTGTTTCTTCTAAACTAGTTGCTTTCTCAATATTAGCACCATATTCACACCCATTGCAAGAAACAACTGTAACATCTCCAGCATTTTGAAATCTTGCATCAGGTGCTTGTGTAAGTGCAATAAATTCAACAGAATTATCACCACCAATTGCTCCACTATCAGCTTTAATAGCAACAAAGTCAAGACCCATTCTCTCAAAAATCCTAAAATAAGCTTGTTCCATTGCTTGATAACTTTCTATCATTCCACCTTCATCAACATCAAAACTATAAGCATCTTTCATACCAAATTCTCTACCACGTAGAACACCTGCTCTTGGTCTTAATTCATCTCTAAATTTAGTTTGAATTTGATATAATGTAACTGGTAAATCTCTACTAGTATGAACATGACTTCTTACAATATCTGTTATAACTTCTTCATGAGTTGGACCAAGACCATAGGCTTGACCTTTACGATCTGTTAATTTAAACATATTATCTCCATATCTATCCCATCTTCCTGTTTCATCCCAAAGTTCTTTTGGGTTTAAGTGTGGCATAAGAACTTCAATTGCATCAGCTCTGTTCATTTCTTGTCTTACAACAGCCTCTACTTTCTGTATAGCTCTTAATCCTAGCGGAAGATAAGAAAAAACACCCGGTGCTTGTTTATGTAACATACCTGCTCTTGTCATAAGAGCATGACTTAGAATATCTGCATCAGAAGGTGTATCCTTCTGTGTAGGAATAAACGCTTTTGACCATTTCATTTAAAATCCCCCCATTTTATATTAAAAATCAGGGCATTTTTTAAAAACATTTGCCTATTTTACCCATTTTTTAAGTTCCATTTTTCAATAAATAAAATTAAGAATCAATTATTATATTATCAATCTTTTGCCGTCAACTTCTATTATAGGGTTCTTAAATATTTGATCAATATGTATTATTGAATAAATGTCTCCGCCAAACCAATAATTTGATCCAAACGCAAAATGTGCAGTGTTTTTAACTTTTTCATCAACTATTGTAGCACCTATTAAACTTGCTTTAGGATTTGTTCCTATACCAAACTCTCCAAGCATCTTAACATTTTCTTTATTTTTAGCATTTGCAGAAGCCCATTCTAAAGTTCGTTGAATTAATCCCGCTTCAAAACCACCCCTTATTTCAACTATCTTTCCTTTTTCAACTTCTATTGTAACAGGATCTTTAACAACAGTTGCACCCCATCTATGCTTTATAGTTCCGTCAATTACTATCTTTCCGTAAGCAGACTTTTCAATAGGTGCAATATAAACTTCTCCAACAGGTATATTTCCACCTGTTCCAGGATTTGAATAATCTCCATCATTAGATATTGCTCTTCTACCTCTAATAGAAAAGATCATATTTGTTCCTTTCTTTGTTTTAACATTAACTTCTTTTCCCCAGTCAAGAATATTTTTAACTTTAATTTGTTCTTGTTGTAATTTGTTATAATCTATACCTACACTTTCAACTAATGCGTGATGCTTAGACGTATTCATGCTTCCAAGACCTGGAGCAGAAACAAACCTATGTCCTTTAGAATAACTAAACCTCCTAAAACTTTTACCAATATCACCCATCTTGCCTAATTTATTTGATAAGCACAATATAATTATACTTTCATCTTTAAGTTCTTTAAGACTATCAATAACATTTTCGTCTGCAGAATCTCCTTTAATCTTTGGTTCCTGTATTACAAGGTTAGTTTTTAATCCAAGTTTTTTAGAAGCATAATAATATCCTGCTGTCATTAAAGGAGCAACCCTTTTATTAGGCAAACCATAATCTCCAACAATTACAATTTGCTCTTTTTTAACATTGAGACAATTTTTTAGAACATTTCTGTAATATACAAAGTTATTCTTTGCAATTGCCATAAGATTATGATCATTTAACCATTTAAGTAGCTCTTTAGAGTGCAATATATCACCATCTTTTTAATGGCACTTGCATGTATTTATATTTTATGGAAACTTTTTTATTCATTACCAGAATGACAACCTTATGGAATTACAAGACATTAAGGATAAACTACCTGAAAAGCTTTATACTATCATAGAAAAAGAAGGTATTTCAAAGCTTAGACCTTCTCAAGTTAAAGCTATAGATAATGGTCTTTTAGAAAGAAAAAGTCTTTTAGTATGTACACCTACTGCATCAGGTAAGACACTTATAGCTGAAATGGCTGCTTTAAAATCAATACTAGAGAATCAGGGCAAGGCAATCTATATTGTTCCGTTAAAAGCATTAGCAGCTGAGAAGTTCAAAGATTTCAATAGAAAATATGGTGAAAACATTAGAGTTGCTTTATCAATTGGAGATTTGGACAAATCTGATCCTTACCTTTCAGAATATGACTTAATTATCTGTACAAGCGAGAAACTAGATTCTTTGATTAGGCATCATACGCCTTGGCTTAATCAAATATGTACCGTAATAATAGATGAAATTCATTTAATGAATGATCCTGGTAGGGGCCCAACATTAGAAATCCTAATAACAATCCTTAAACAACTTCTGAAAAACCTACAAATAATTGGTCTTAGCGCAACAATTGGTAATCCAAAAGAATTAGCAACTTGGTTAGGTGCTAACTTAGTTGTAGATAATTGGCGACCAGTAGAATTACATCAAGGAATATATTTAGATGGTAAAGTTGATTTTAATAAAAAATAAAATAAAAAAAGAATTTACTTAACTTTTCTTCTATAGAAGTCAGCTAAGAAAATGTTTTTTGTAAAAGCACTTGCTGGAATTCCAACTAATACTAACATCATTACCAAGAATATTAATCCAAGACCAATACTTTTCAAGATTGCAATTAGATAATCACCAATATTCTCAAAAACATAATCTAGCTTGGTAAATTCAAAGTAAGAACCAATTGTTTCTTTCTTAAAGAAATTAATTGTTAGTACCGGTGCTACAAATACTCCCAAGAATATTGCTACCAATATGTATAACATTTGTATCTTTTGTGTTGCCATTAATATTACATAATAGACAATTGCAAAAGGTATTGATTTAAAAAACATAAAAAACCCAAGCTTAAAATCACTTCCAAAACTAAATGATGGTAGTTCTTTAAAATCTCCTTTAACAAAATTCTTTATTATTCTAATTGTATACCCAAAAAGTGGAAACCATCCAATTATTGGCAATAATAGCCAAAGAATATTTAACATTCCACCAGGCCTATTAAATGGATATTTAAACGCATCTTTAAATTCTAGTTCTTTAGTATTAACTTTTGTAACTTTCTTCTTAGCCTTTTTTTTAGCCATAAGCATCACCAATAATCATTTTAGAAATTTAAGTATATAAAAATGTCGGAAATTTTCCACCAGTTATGAAAAGTTTCTGAGCAGATTAAAAAAACCAGCGGTTTTTGACATTTTACGCTTAAAGACCTAAGCTATCCATAACAACAGAAGAATCAAATTTGGTAAGATCTTTGTATTCTTGACCAGTTCCAATATATATTATAGGTTTTTTGGTAATATAACTTACAGATACAGCAGCACCACCTTTTTCATCAATATCAGCTTTTGATAATATAATTGCATCTATGCCTACTGCTTCATCAAATTTCTTAGCTTGTTCAACACAATCATTACCTGTAATAGATTCACCAACAAACACTTTCATGTCTGGGTTTGCAACTTTAACTATTTTTTTCATTTCATCAGTTAAATTAGAATTTGAATGCATTCTACCTGCAGTATCAATCAAAACTACATCTATACCTTTTGATTTTGCGTGTGATATAGCATCAAATGCAACAGCAGCAGGGTCAGAACCATAATCATGTTTAATTAATTTAACACCCAGTTTATCAGCATGAATACCTAACTGATCAATAGCAGCTGCTCTAAATGTGTCAGCTGCAGCCAAAACAACAGATAAACCTTTTTCTTTAAGCATATAAGCAATTTTAGCTATTGATGTTGTTTTACCTGAACCATTTATTCCAATAAAACAAACCACATAAGGTTTCTTTTCCTTTATCTTTTCAATAAAGTCAAGACTTTCAACATCTAATATTTCACTAACAGAACTTTTAAGTGAATTAATTATAATATTTTCAATTTGGCCTCTTTTCAATGGCACATTTGTAAGATTAATCTTAAGATCAGACTTAATTTTCTCAATAACTTCAACTGCAACATTATTTTCAAGTAAAGCAACTTCTAAATCCCAAAACAATTGTTCAAACTTAGATTCATCAATCTTTTTTGTTACAATTCTTTGTTTAATTGCACCAAAGAATCCCTTCTTCTCTTCTTTAACTTCTGGTTTAGGCTTGTTAGAAATCGAAGATTTCTGAGCATCATCAGAAACACTTTTTGTTTCTGAGACTTCCTTAACAGGTTCTAGAACTTCTTTAACTTTTGCTTCTTCTTCCTTAACTTTCTCAACAGGTTTCTCTTTAACTTCTGGTTTTTCTTTTTTAATCTCAGCTACTTTAGGAGTTTCTTCAACTTTAGGTTCTTCTTTGACAGGTTCTAAAACTTTCTCTTCTTCTTTTACTTCTTCAATATCTTTTTTAACTTCTTTAGGAATTTTTTTAATTTCAGGTTTTTCTTCTTCAACTATTGGTTTAACTTCTTCTTTTATAGGTTCTTTTACTTTTGGTTCAACCTTTTCTTCTACTTTTGTCTTAACTTCTTTTTCAATAGGCTCTTCTTTAATTTCTTCCTTAATCTCTTCTTCAACAGAATCTTTTTTACCAAAAATCTTACCTAGAAATCCTTTCTTTTTTACTTCAGGCACTTCTTCAGTTATTTCTTCTTCTCCTTGCTCGTCTATATCTTTGGAGAGTTTAGAAATACCATCTTGTAATTTCTTTTTTAAGAATTTAAACATTTTTACTAGCAGTTTCTAACTCTTTTTCAAGTGCTTGAGCTTTTTCTGCAAACTTTTCTGTCTGTGCTGTTATTGTAACTTGTGTTTGCTTAATGTCTTCAATATTTTCTTGAAGCAATTTTTTCGCTCCTTCAATGTCTTTTGATACAACAACATTTCCTCCAACATTTACAAGCAAATCTTCTGTGTTTTGAATTTTAGCTTTTGCAAATATACCTGAACTGATTGGAAACAAAATATCTTTTCCTTCTTTAGTATTTTTAAGTTCATCAAGACTTTCAATAACACTAAGCACTTCAGTTTGTTTTTCTGATAATGCTTGAATTTGTTTTTGAAGTTCCTGAATTTGTTCAGCAACCATTTGATATTCCATATATTTTTCTTGAATTTCTTTATTCATCTTTTCTCACTAACCCTTGAATATAAATCATTTAATAAAACACCCATTGGTTCTCCTTCATATATTCTTTTAATACCTTCTGCAAGCAAAGGTGCCACAGAAATAACTTTAATTTTATCAATCATTTTATCTTTTGGTAATTTTATTGTATTTGTTAAGATAACTTCTTTAATATCTGGATCTGATAAACGTTCAATAGCTGGTCCTGTTAATAACCCATGAGTTGCACAAATATAAGCTTCTTTAGCTCCTTTTTCTTTTAATGCTTTAGCAGCACTAGAAATTGTTCCAGCAGAATCAATTATGTCATCAACAATCAATACAGTTTTGCCATCAACATCACCAATAATATTCATAACTTCAACTTCACCATGCTTAGGCCGTCTCTTATCAATTATTGCTAATGGTACCTCTAATAATTGAGCAAGTCTTCTTGCTCTTTTTGTTCCACCAACATCTGGAGCAACAATAACAATATCATTCAGTTTCTTATCAATAATATATTCGGCAATTAATGGTAAAGCCTCTAAATTATCTTCTGGTACATTAAAAAATCCTTGAATTTGATCAACATGAAGGTCAAAAGTAACAACTCTATTAACACCTGCTTTTTCTAATAGATCAGCAACAAGTTTTGCACTTATTGGTTCTCTAGCAGTAGATTTTCTATCTTGTCTTGAATAACCATAATATGGTATCACTGCAGTAATTTCCTTTGCACTTGCTCTTTTTAATGCATCAATCATTATAAGAAGTTCCATTACATGATCATTTACATCTGGGCTTGTAGGTTGAATAACAAAAACATTAGCTCCTCTAACACTTTTTTCAATATGGACATAACTTTCACCATCATTAAATTTCTTAATTTCTGCTGGAGTTAAAGGAATTTTCAAATATTCTGAAATCTCCTTTGATAGTTCATTATTCGCACTGCCAGATATTAAACATATTCTTTTAGCCATTATATTACCTTATACAAATCTTAGTAGCTTTAAAAAGCTTACTTATTAATGCCCAGTTCTTTTGAGATTTCTTGCTCAGATTTTTTAAGTTCAATTTCAATCTCACCAAAATGTTGGAACTGGTGCATATCAATCTTTCTTTGGTTAGTTAAATGTAATAGTGGAATAAACGTATATATCTTATCCTCCCTTGATCCAGAAGGTATAAGTTTACTAAATGTAAGTCTTTCAGTGTTTTTGTAGGCAAAAAACTGTTTGACTTTTCCATAAACTCCTTTAATTATCTTGCTAATATCTCTTGTTTGAGTTGGAATATTAACATTTGTTGGTGGCATATCTCTAAGAACTTTTCTCCTTTTAACTTCCAAAGCTTGTTCTAATGCACTAACCAAATCATAAACAGAAACTTTTCTTTTTCTTGGCTGAGGCATTCTTGGTATTAATGTTGGTTTTTCTTCACCCAAGTCTAAATGGCTATAATCTTCTTCAAAATCTAGGTTATCATGGTCTTCCTCTTCTTGGAATAATCTGTCTAATGAAGCAAGATCTTCCCCCATTAATTTACTTGATTTAATCTTTAAAAGTAAAGCCGCTGCAAGTAAAACTTTACCAGATATTCTAAAATCTAATTCTTGCATCTTTTTAACCATCTCAAGATATTTTTTGGTTAATAAAGAAACATTAACATCCCATGGATCCATCTCACCACTTTTAACTAGTTCCATAATAATTGTCTGCCAAGTAATCTCATCCTTCTCAAAAAGTATGTCAAAGATTTGTTCATGACCTTGTTTTGTTTCCATATTCTCTAACTTTACAGAAGAAGTATATAAAATTTGTTGCAACACAAATATACATATATTTAAAAATGAATTACTGTTTGATTCTTCATGGGTTCAGAATTACCAACACTTCCAGATGATAGAACAAATATTTCTGTTATGCGAGAATATTTTGATGCACAATTTGCTAGAGTTCAACCAAAAATTACTAGTATAGTAAGTGCAGCTTTTGACAGAAGAGGAAATCAATATGTTGAAGAATTTGTGCAAGATATTGCTGTAAGGGCTTGGAAAGGTTTGCCTAGATTTAACGGAGAAGCACAATTCAGCACTTGGGTTTATGCAATAACTAAAAACACAATTCGAAATAAGTTTCGTTTTTTAGGTGCAAGATTTACTGATGGAATTCCCTTATATACTCATAATGCTGATGGTGATGAACAACAGTTACAATTACCTGATCCAAATGTTCTAACACCTGCTAAGACAGCAGAATTTGAAATAATTAAAGCCTTAATCGAGAATGAAATTGATCATTTACCTGGGCATATGAGGGATGCATATGTTTTAAGATATTTTCAAAATATGGAATACGGGGAAATTGCATCCACATTAGGTAGAAAACTAGGTACAGTAAAAAGCCAGATAGCTAGAGCCAGAGAACGATTAAGAGAAAAATATGGTCGATTAAGCAGGATATCTGATGGCTTTGTGCCTGTTACGGCTGAAACTAGATTTAAAATACCAAAACACTTGCACTATGGAGACTCAACCTTTGCAGTAATAGATGATATGGGTTGGCTTTCTAGAACTGTTAATCTTGCTAGAAAAAGCTTGGAAAGAAGGTTAGGCGAAGTAGCCGTTACTGGGGATGATATTGGGCCTCAATCAGAACTTATTTGCCAAGAGCAGGCAGATGGAACTGTTTATTATTTTAGACAATTACCTGGATTTAATGCTAAACTTGCTATAAATCCAAATTATGACAGACTTAATAGGACTATTTCACTTGAAGACGCTATTTTTGCTTACTCCTCATTACTTCCTCAATCAATGCAGAATCCAGATGGTTGGCAAACTTATATTGATTCAGGTATTTTAAGAACAAAGGGCAGCAGTAATCGCCCATATTTCCATTTATTAGATGCTCTTGCACAAACACTATCCAGAAGAAAGTTCTTAGTAGATAATTACGATAAAATTGCACAAAGAATTCACACAGACCCAGAAGTGGTAGAAATGGCAACAGCAATTTGGCATGATAAGATGGTCTCTGCAGGACTATTACAACAACTTTGCCCAACAAACGATGTTTTTGACACTTATGCAATCAAAGATGAAGGCAAAATTGCAGATTTTATCAGAGCAAGGCTGCCACAGACATACTCATTCTGGAATCCAAACGAATTAGATAAAGATAAATTAACAAAACAATATAATGAACATGTGGCTTAAAAGCACAAAAACATGGAGGTATCCTAACCATTTCTAGGCTTTAATTTTTTTTCATAATTCCAAAACAAAAGAAACACTTTGTGTTTCTGGGCTTTGGAATATTATTCCAAAACATTTTTAAATCCAGATGCAATTCTTGAGGTCTATTGGGCTCTTTTATCTGTCGCTACTATACAAAATCTAATTTTATTAACAAATCAATCAAAGAAGATAATTATATCTCTTCCACATAACTTTATAAAAATATAACTAATTAGGGGATTTAATATGCACATTACAGAATATAATACTATAACTAACATAGATAATAAACCAAAAAACAAACCACATTTAACAAAATATAGAAAATTTATGTCGGACACAGAAATAAGACTTCTTTTAAGATTTACAAATGAAGAATGTTCACCACCAATAAGCATGGCTTTTCATTTACTTATAGGTATGGGTTTAAGAGTAGGAGAAGTTATCAATATTAAAACATCTAATATAATAGGCAATAAATTAATATTTAAATTAGAAAAATGCGACAGAACACACGAAAGAATAATCCCAGATTATTTATTTGAAATGTTAACAGATTATATTAAAAAATATAAAAAAGCTTTTACTAATGATTATATAATAACTAATAAAATAGGGGGAAATAGATTCGGTGCATTTATTTATAAAAAAAAATTCAAATCAGAACACATAACCTATAAAACTATGCAATACCAAATAAAAATATTTAGAAATAAATATAATTTAAATGATTCTTATTATACCACTAAAAATAATAATAAGCTTCATAGGGTAACTTTACACACTATAAGACATAACTTCCTATACAGACTTTATTATACTACTAAAAAGGATCTATTATTAACAGCAGATATAATAGGACATCAAAACATTAAAGTAACATCTGAATACATAAGAGGATTTAAAAGGATCAAAGAAGAAGAAAATGTAATAAATACAATGGCAGTAATATAAACAAACAGCAGAAAATATTCGGCTGTTAAACTATAAAAAGTTGCGCTTCTACGAGCGCCCAGTAATAAACAAAAATATAATAAAACTTGGGTGCAAGTAGCAAAGTTTAGTTATCGCCTATAAAAATTGAAGTCCTACTCAAATAAGAAATTTGACAACGAATAAAACTATCAATAGTATTAGCTAAATCTGATAATGAATGAGTTTTAGTAAAAGTATCCCATGCTTTAGAATAATTTAAACAATAATCACTTTCAGGTAGATCTTTATAATCGGTAAAATCGGCAGCAGCACCACCACCGCCGCCACCAACGCCACCAGAAATAATTTTCTCTACAATAGCCAAAATAGAGGTAGTATTAATATAATTTAAACCAAAAGTTGAATTAAATTGAGCTTCACCAGTTGTTAAAACTCTAACTTCATAGACAGTAGAATTAACACTAGAAACAAAATATTCAGCTTCTTCAGTAGTGTAAAAATCTACACCTAAAGGTAAACAAACAAAATGGGCAGGATATTCACTATAAAATCTATAATCTATATTGTCACATTCAACATTAAATTTATATTCCCTAATACCAGTAGGTAAATCTATATAAGAAAAATCATAATAAAAACTATCCCCATCTTCAAGAAGATCATAACTTAAAGGTATATATTCACTTAAATCTTTTAATTTAATCTTATCAAACTTAATTACTTTATTAATATAATCAATATTTGTAATTATATCTTTAGCTTTTTTAGTAGTATGAGTACTACTTTTTTTATGATGATCGTCCCAAGCTTCAATAAAAATTTCATAAGTATCAATACCCCAACCACTAATATTTAAATCATAAACCATATTATAATTAGAAGTTAAAGAACTACTATAATTATTAAACATAACTTGAGAACCTTTTAAAATACTAATATTAACAGAATATAAATTATTATCTGAAACATCCACATTAAAAGTAAAAATATCATTTTCTATTAAATGAGTAAATCCAGAATCAATAGATATAGCCGGACTTAAATAATCTACATAAAGGTTATAAGTAGAAGTATTAATACTTTGAGAAGAAACTGAATTATTACATTCTACATAAAAACCATAAGCTTGTTCAATAGAAGAATCATCAAAAGTTAAAGTTAAATTTGAATTGGAAACATCATATTTAATATAATCATGATTTTGTGAATAATTACTCTTTAAATAACAATCAGAATTATTAATATTAGTATCAAAAACAAAATCTATTGAAGTACCATTATTATAACCATAACTAGAACCATCATTAATATTCAAGATATTTGCACTAGTAGGGGGAACAACGGCATTTAAAACATCACCAGTAAAACAAACTATATCATCTATAAACATTGGACTTTGTCCATCTACTTGAAGAAACATTAAATATTGCATTGCAGTAATAGGAGAATCTATATCACCATCCAAAAAGTTTTGAGGTCCATCAGTTGTTAATCTTAAACTTGTTTCAACATCTGAAACAGTATTATTTCTTATTTTTAAATAATAAGTAGTCCATGTTTTATCTAAAATAGTAATTGTTGGTGTAAAATCACTTATACCACCAGCATTTAATCTCCAAGTATGAACCCCACCTTGATCAAATATAACTTTTGCAATATCATCATTAATAGGAGTAGCATCATTAAAACCAATATATTTTGCATTTGAAGAAACAGTAGTATAAACATCCATTCTACAAGTTACATTGTTACCAGACTGTTTAGTTAAATTCCAATCAACACCACCACCACCACAAATAGAACCAGAACTCGCACCGGAAGGAGATCCGTATTCACACCTAAAACTTTGGCTTCCTTCATTTGAAAAAGAAGTATTTAAATGGCATCCATTTAAAGTCGGATAATCATAACAAGAACCAACACCACTTTCAAAGTTATTTTCATAAATAACATTTGTATAATCGTCTTTATACAAAGCAGAAACATTACCAACTAACAAAACAATTAAAAATAAACAAAAAATATAAAATCTCTTTTTTTTCAACTAAACCACCCTAAAAAAGATAAAAATATGTTTTTAATCCAATCAAAAAGATTAAAACTGTTATTAGAAGCTTCCGGAACATCGGAAGGATCTAAAACATCATCAATAATATCACCTTGAACTAAAACCATTTCAGAAACATAACTTCCAGCAGTTGAACTATCCCAAGAATTAGAACTAGCTTGAATTAAACTATCTAACTTATAAGAACTAAAACTATTAACTTTTACCATATTAACATTTATCTGATCATCCAAAACAACAAACTTAGATCCGTCTTTTTCTATATAAGAAAAATCATAACAAGTAATAAGATTATTTGTTTCGGTAAAAGCGCCACGACCACCAATATTTAAAAGTTCAATTGTAGTACCGCCCACAAAATAAGTAATAGCTACCCAAGCATTGCCTTGATCTTCACCGCCACCGATTTTATAATTACCAGAAACGCAAATATGTTCAAGTGGTTGATCTCCTGAAATATCCCAACGATTTTCAGCATTTGGACACGCAGTATTTTTAGCATCACAATAAACAACATTAGACAAAGAACTTTCAGTTAAAACATTACCAGATTTACTATAATAACCACTTTTAACACTTTCAGATCCATAAGTAGCAGTACCAGTATAACCGCCAAAAGAAATGGGTTTAGTTTCAGTAAATAATGTAGCTGGTAATATACCACCAAGTAATAAAATCGCACCGATTACAACTAAAACTTTAATTAGATCCATTAACGACGCCTCAAATAAATGCCATAAGCCATTAAAACTAAACTAAAAGGTGTTGAAATACCAAAAGTACCATATAAACTACTAATACCGACAGCAAAAACAAGTAAACCAATAAATTTCTTATTCAATATTTCCACCCCGTTTTATAACCGTTCCAAAGAGAAATCATAGTTAAAAAGGGTATAGCTTGAATTGTTGATTCTTCAACAAAAGCAGTCATAGCTAAAGCTGGACTACCAAAAAATAAATAACAAACAACAGCATGAATTCCACCCATTACAGTGCCAGCAACCGCGCCAATAGCCGTAGTTACTGGCTCAGGAAAAAACTTTAAAAAAACTACTGGTAAACTGGCAATATCTAAAAGTATGCAAACTATTAATTTAATCGGAAAAGGAACAGACCACATTGGAGTATTCCCACCAATCGAAAATTTAAACAATCCCGCTAAACTACCTACTGCCATTTATATCACCCGAAAAATTTAAAAAAACCAATTACGCTAGCCAAAGTACTAAAAACCCCAGCAAACAAATAAAATAATAATAAAACAACGCCAATAGGAATTGCTACTTTAAGAGGAATCTTTCCAAAAATAATTAAAACACCAATAACCAATAAACCAATTAAAGCCCAACTAATAGAAGGGGAACCTTGATTATTCTCACAATCTTCTTTACTAGAATATCGATTACCCACACCAAAAGGTAAAGCTGGACCTTCTTTTAAAGTACATTCTGTACCTGTCCATTCCCAATAACCAGTTAAACCGCCCGAAATACATTTACCATTAGTACAAGCACCATCGCAAGGAATAACATCATAAGCAACTAAACCACTATCACATTTATATTCGCGAACTTCTGTATTAGTATTACATTCATCATAAGATTTAATTTCATCTGGTTGTCCATTAATACACTTGGTTTTGGTAACATAACCAGCAACTTTAGAGTTTAAACCATCTGAATCAGTACAGGATTTTTCTTGACAAGCTAAAGAAGGATCTTTACACCTAGCCATATCACCCTGTTGTTCAAAACCAACAGATCCACACTGATAAGTTTCTGATTCAATTTCATTACCTACACAAAAATATTCAGTTATTACACCATTACTATTATATGAATCATAAAAATAATTTCCATAATTATCAGTAACAAAACCATAATTTAAAGGATCATTTCCATCTGAATCAACATTACATGAACTAGTACCACAATAATCAGGACCATTAGGAACAATAATACATGAACCAGAACAAGTATAAGAAGTACTATCAGCACGACCATCTGAAGCACAGAAAAATTCTTCTATTTGTGTTGAAGAATAACAAACATCATCCCTTTCCTGAACATCCAAAGGACCAACAGTATCATAATAAGAAGTTGTTGCACCAATATAAGGATCTTTGCCATAATCCGCGCCTTCTTGACATTTATAATAAGCACTAACAGTAACCAAACTTAACAATAACACAAAAAATATTATTAATATCTTTTTATTCATTTATACCACCTTTGACTTTCATTTTATGACTCATTTTACGATTTATTCTTCTTAAATAATCTAAATAATGAGGTTTGATGTGCCTTTTCCAACGCTTATATGAAGCCCTAGACTTCCACCATTTGCCCTCAATTTTAACTGCGAATTTTACCACCAACCAAATATTTTATTAAGTAAATTTGATATCGAAATAATAACTATAATATGCCAAATGTTTTTTTTAACTAATTTAAGTAACGATCCTAATAAATCCATATTAACCACCCATTACCCCAAGAGCAATAACATTGTAAGCACCATGAACAGCCGAATTATATACGCCATCAGGAGACCACATTTTTTTAATATAACCAAAAACTAAACCAAGCAAAAACATTAAGATCAAATAATTTGGATTATAACCATAAACCGCAAAATGAAAACCGGCAAAAGTAGCACTACTAAAAAATAAACCAAACTTTTCTTGTAATTGTCCACGAAATACAGATTCTTCAATAATAGATATAACTGCACTATGTAATATAACAACAGATACCACCATAGGACTTAAACCAGAAAGTAATTCTGAAAAAGAAGCATTTACAAATATAACTTTAAACATATTCATAAAAAACATAGTACCAAGAAATACTGCCAAGTATCTAGGTAATGTTTGAAAAAAGTTTAATTTAAATAATGGACTTTTAAAATCAGGCATAGCAAAAAATGCGGCACTTAATAAAATATATGATAAAATTGTTTTTGACCAAAATTCAGTATTATCCGGAAACAAAATTGAAGTATTAATAAAAATAAATAATTCAACTAAAAGGACAACCATCCCGAAACTGAGTTTTTTTATTTTTTCTATTCCTAATACTGCCATCTAAAACACCTTCACCTACTAAAAAAGAAAAAAAAAGAGGAAGTGTTTAAACTTCCTATGCTTAAACAAACAACTTAATCAAACTCAGTCGTTAATTACTATAACAGCCCCAAAGTTTTGACCATCTGCCTTACAATTAATATTTTTTGTATCTTTAGCAGATAAAATATCTTCACCAGCTTCGTCGTTTTTCCATTCTACTACGAATGAAGTTGTTGAAACACCAACACCGAAATCTACCATTTTACTTACTGACTGATCTTGTGATTTACCAGCACCATCAATAGTTAATTCAATATCTTCGTCGATATCTTTACTTACTATATTATATGTATTTCCAGACTTTGAAAAGTCGGAAGATCCACAAGTTACTAATATTGAACCAGCATCAGCAGTTTCAATTCTATCAAGTGAAACAGTAAAATTAATTTGTCCATCATCAATAGTCATTGTGTCATCCATATAAAAAGTTACTACACTATCACCAGCACTATAATAATCCGCGGTTGTTGTTCCGTTTAAATTACCATTACTTAAAGTGACATCGGATAAAGCTATATTCCCACTTATAGAAGCAGAACTTGAACCAAATCCAGATATTGCGCCAGTTGCGAACACTCCAATAATTAAAACAAACATCGCAGCTTTACCAGCGCCACCGACTGCTTTAGAAATGTCTTTAATACCCGGTAATTTTTTACCAAGATAAAACACTGCGGCTATAAAAAACCATAAACCCCAACTTGTAGAACTCATACCTAATAATTCAAATGCCATATTTTACCACCTTATATATTATATTGATCATTAATATAATCAGTAACATATAGATATATAAGCGCTCAGAACGACATAGACCTACTTAGGACTAAATATCCTCATTCTCTGCCTCGTTTGTTTTAAATACTAAATGGTCTTTATAATATCTATAAGCTTCAGGAAATCTTGTTTGTAACATCATTAAAAGCTTAGCAAGTTCTAATCTTAAATTCTCTATTTTATCTTCCTCATTCATTCTCTGCCTCGTTTGTTTATATATCCTCAAAGTATTCATCCCAAAAATCTAAACTTTTATTAAACCTAAAACGAATTAACATATACTTTTTAAGATCTTTAATTTCCATTCCTTCATTAAATTTCTGAACAGCCACATTAAGTTTTTCAGATTCTGAAAGTTTTCTAGACTTGCTTAGTTCTTCAGTAAAATCTTTACTTAATTCATATCTGAATTTTGAATATTGACCTTCAATAACGCTTAAAACTTCGCCTTTATCACATTCTTTAGAAGGTAACATTCTTAACAATAAAGGGTTAATTAATTCTTTACGATCAAGCATTAAAACTTCAGGAGTCATATATTTATATAAAAAACAATTACATGATCTAACAAGATTAATATCGACCATCGAAAGCCGAATATTACAACCTAAATATTTTACGCCATAATGTCGATTATCTAAAAGATTTGAACTTATTTGTTGATTACTGCCGCCAGCAGATTCACGAGAAGGAAAAGCTTTTGCCATTTCATTAAAAAAGATTAAGCAATTATCAACTTGATTTACACCCCAAATGGGACCATCAGACCATGAAGGTGTGCGAACTTCTTCATAATAATATATTTTATCGTTAGGATAAAAATCTTTATACAATTTACCAATAAAGTGCATTAATGAACTTTTACCAGAACCAGCATTACCACAAATTAAACCACAAAAATAATTAATATCGTGGATATAATGGATTAAATTATGAACCTTTGCAGGATTTTCTTTATAAAAATCTTCAATAATAGATCTACCAGATTTAGGCTGATTAAACAATTCTTGCGCAACAGGATAATGATTTTCAAAAGGTGCAGAACTATAAAGATAGTTCATTAGTTTCATACGATTCTGCCAAAGCCAAATCTTCGAATCAATGTCATTCATTTTTTAACAAGGGAGAGAGGGAGAGGGAGAGAGAGAGAGAGAGAGAGAGAGAGAGAGAGGAGAGGAAACCCCAAAAAAAAGATTTAATCATTGTTATCACGCTGATTATTATTGTTACTGCCACCGAAACCAAGTTTCTGAAGCCAAGATCTTCGATCGATACGATCAGCCAGTTTACCTGAATGTTCAACTGCATTTTCAATACTGCCATAATCATGCACTAATATTTGACGCATTTCAGAAATACTGTTATTATAATCGGTAAACAAATTTTGATTAATAACAAGTTGTTTTTCGTTTTGAGTATGAAATAAGGGTTTAATTACTAAATAATAATTTTTACCCCTTAAATTGTTATCAAGTATTTTTTGTTGTACTTCCCGAGGATATTCACGAAAAGAAACTTTGACTGCACTACCTAAAGAAACTGACTGTTCACCTAATTGAAAATCTAAATTTTTATCACTAACAACAATGGCATCGTTTCCACGAATACCTAAAAATTGAAGATCGCCATAAGTTCTAATATTAAAATCCCCAGCTTTAACAGGACGATAAAAACTTGATCCGTGTATAGATTCTGAAATATGTTGAGAAGTTCTATACTTTTCGTAAGCTAAACTTAAACTAGCAACAACAACAAAAATTGAAAAAATAACAGCTTGAATAGTAGCAGAATTATAAGTTTCAAGTTTCGCAGATGGATAAGTAAGATACCATATAGCCCAAATTATCGCATAAGGAATAAAAGTCTTAAGATTCATCATCTTTAATAAAATTTATAAATTTATTTAAGGTATTAGCAACACAATGATAATTTATCGAAACAATTAAACTACGGAGTAGTTTCTGTTTGTCTAGGTTGCTCTTCAGAAGGAAGTTTTCGAACTTCTCCTTCGTTTCCTTGTCCACATAAATCTTTATTGTGTAATGTTTCCTTAGTGTAGGGTTTGGTTTTTGTATTTGGTCCATGATTAGTAGATAAAGGAACGATAGATATTGGTGATTTTACAGGAGATCTATATTCCTCATTTTGAGGGGGTATTGGTTGGGCGTAAACAGGGGGGGTTTTTTGATTTAATGGTTGAGATAATTTCGAGGGGAACGAAATATATCTTTTTAACCGATCAAAAATTAAAACTATCAGAATAATGCCACCCAACCAATATAATAATGAATTGTTTGAATTTTTTGTATTATTATCTTGTGTAGTTAAAATATTTGGTAAATTATAATCTCTGACAATTTGTTTTACTTCATCTTCAGACAAAGCAGAAAACGGATTATTATTGTTTTGTTCTAAAGTAGAGATCCTTAAAACTAACTTATCAACAATAGCAACAAAATCAGCTTGAGGAACTAACGCACTATCAGTAATTAATTTAGTTATTTCTTCAGTTGTTAAAAAATTATAATGTTCAATAGTATATCTTACATCTGTTTCAATGTCGGTAAAATCAACCTCTTTTGTAATTGTTGAAGAATTAGTAATAAATTGGGTAACATTAACAAAAGTTGCATTATATGTAGGATTATATGTATTGTTGCCTCTTAAGTAAGTTAAAAAATCTTGACAAGCTAGATATTCACTTGTAAAAGTTGTATTATAACCGAATTTTAAACATACATCAGTTGAATTAAAGCCTGATACCATGCTTACTGCAATTAAAAAAAATAACAAGAGGGAAAGAATAAACCCTCTTGTTACCTTATGCAAAGCAATGATTTTAAGCACCACCACTAAAATCATTGGATCCTAAATGATCTTTTTGATAAATGTTTTTAACTTTATCAATCTCTTTAATTAATTCTGTTAAATGTTTTGAATCAAAATCAACAGGTAATTTTAATTTATTAACAACCTTAACTTCAACACCATTAACACGACAAAGTTTTACACTTAATTTTGGACCGTATTCAATTTGTTCTGGTTGTTCTTGTTTCCATTGTTCAATTTCTGGATAAATAACAAGGTTATCATTAATTTTAACACCTTGACCAGCAATGCTTATTATTTTACTCATTTTTAGTTTTTCTTCAGTTTCTGTCATTTTTTTTTCACCTTTTAGTTTTATGCAGATTATTCAAAATCTGTCACTTTTTATTTTTGTTTTTTTGTGTTTTACTCATAAAAAAGTATAATTTTTGCAGCCTTCCGTCTCTTTTACTTTGCCTGTGTCAAACCTATATTATAACTGCTAACGCATTAAACCAGCTCAACCGGCACTGCGTGCCTAGTTTCGCTGGTAACACACTTGGACATATGCTCATTGATAAAATAATAATTATGTAGATCTAATAGTGTCCTGTAAGGCTCTAAGATAATCACAGAACGACCATTACCACGAACAACACCTCTATGTCTAAACCTTTTTAATTTAGAACTAACAGCATTAGAAGTCATGTCACAAGATAAATTATTTTTAATTGTAATTTCTTTAGTAATTTGATCATTACTACCTTTAATAAACTCACCAGTTTTAATAACCTTTTTTTCACTAACATAAATATTAGATAATATTTTGTTTAGGAAATCATAATTCTTTAAAATGAAATTATATTTTGAAGATAAATCACCACTACAACCCAAAGGAGAAACTTTAATATTTTTATATTTAACAACTTCTTTTTCATTAGTAACTAAATCGTGAAACACTGTAACATTAAAAGCAGTACTTTCAAAGTCTAAAGTATTATTTAAATAATCTAATAATAATTTTCTATTGTTAATATTAAGATCAAAGAATAAATTAGATCCCAAAGCTTTTTTAATAGAATGTTTTGGAAAATCAACTTCAAACCTAATAGTATTTTCAAGATCTTTCATTGCTTTAATATAATCTTTATCTAATGTTAATTTTTCTTGACTAACAATATCAATAGCTGAAAACCGTTCCATAACAGAAAAATCTTCATAATCTTTAATCATTAAAGATAAACCTTCTTTCTTTTTGTGTAAATAATATCTAAACATAGTATCTTTTTGTTTATCGTAAAATCTAATCTTAGGAATATATTTATTATAACTTTGTAAATTACGATTATAAGGATATAAAAAAATTGTTTCATTATCAATAATCATGATCTTATATTTTTCTTGTTGAATCTTTTTTAAATTATTAAAGAAAACATTCTTTGATATATGGTCCTTAAAATGAATGTCACAAGTGACAGATAAACTAACAAGTGCGATAAGGGGGTTAATTTTATAGTGTTTAATTAAAAACTTTTCTATGCACTTAATAACCATAATGTCATATTTTAAATCTTTTTTATCCTTAATAACAGACCATTCTTCTTTTAATAAAGTTAAGAATTGATCTAATTTATCCATATAATCAAGTATAATATCTTTAACAAAAGGTTTAAGATCATCGTATTCAGAACAATGAATGATATAATTAAATCCTGAATTATTTTTATATTCAATATAATTAAAATTTACATAAAATCCAAATGGGCGACGCAATGAATGAGAGATCATATAAAATTTATTGTAAATTTCAATCTTATATTTATGAGTCATTTTTAAAACTTTATCAGCACCACCATTAGACTTTAAATAATCAGCGAACATATACATAATAGTTCTAAAAGGAAATTCATTATCTTGAAATTCTTTAAAAGATAATTTGCCTAAATATTTTCTAAATTCTTCTTTACCAAACCAACATCCATAATTTTTAGGTAATATCTGAATAGAACTTTTATCATTAGAATATTTGATATCTTTAATCATTTGAAACACCCTTTAAATAAATATTTCTTTGCACTAACTCAATACATTTAAACAAATCACTTTCAAAAATACTTAAATTATTTTCAGAATGACAATTATTCTGAACACAAACATCGTCATTATAACAACTCCTTATTTTTTCATTTCTTTGAATTAAACCAATTGAACCAAAAACAATAATTAATATAATAAATAAAGAGGTTATAGTAAAAAAAACACCTTGAACAAAAGATTCTTTAATCATAAGGACACCTTATAGCGCTAGTTTCTAAATCAGCTTCTGCAAGACAAATACCTTGTAAATTATGAGGACAAGTTTCATAATCACACATTAGGATACATGAAAAGGGAAAAGGCTTCTTTTTGAGCTTCTTTTTTTAACTCTTTTTCATCTTCAACAGCATTAAATAAATCACAGAATTTAGTACCATCACCAAACATCATTTAAATCCACCAGCTTCTTTTAATAAAAATAAATAATTATTGATATGTTCTCTAATTCTTACCCTAAACATTTCAAAACTTTCTTCAGTCAATATATAATATTGTTCATAAAATTTAGTAACATCCAACTTATTCCTTTTAACTACCATAGTAACAAATGTAACCTAACTGATATATAAATGTGTATTGAAAAAAAGGGTATTAACTCATACCATTTTAAAGTAACAACAAGCTATTTATCAAAAAGTAGTAAAAATATATACCAAGTATCCAAAAAGAAACCTAACATAAAATTTAAATAGTAAATAGATACCTATTGTATACATTGAGTACAAGGAGGAAATAAAATGCAAAGAATAAGAAAATTTATGTCATCAGGGACTTTAAGCATGGCAGACTATTTAAAAAATAGTGTAGAAGCATATAAATTACTTTCACACTCTAAAATAGTCGAACACATATTATTTAACCATGTAGAAAAAGAGATTAAAAAACATGAAAAACCTTTAAATAAAGAAGAAGATTCTAAAGACGAAATGGGCTCATAGTTCAGTGGCTAGAACGTCGCCCTTACAAGGCGGAGGTCTCCGGTTCAAGTCCGGATGGGCCCATTATTTTTAAATTGACTTTTTTTATTGCGCCGGTGGTTGAATGGTACAATACGACGTTGCCAACGTTGTGGCCCGAGTTCGATTCTCGGTCGGCGCATACGCGGGGATGCCGGAGTGGTCAAACGGGACAGGCTTAGGACCTGTTAGCTTAGTGCTTACGTGGGTTCGAATCCTACTCTCCGCATTTCTTATTTCTTTCGGGCTATTACTTTTAATAGACCACGAGTGTGCGTGAACGCATAATTTCCTGCATCCTACTCTCCGCATTTCTTTTTTCTTTCGGGCTATTACTTTTAATAGACCACGAGTGTGCGTGAACGCATAATTTCCTGCATCCTACTCTCCGCATTTCTTTTTTCTTTCGGGCTATTACTTTTAATAGACCACGAGTGTGCGTGAACGCATAATTTCCTGCATCCTACTCTCCGCATTTCTTTATTTTTCTTGGATTATTTATTCTTCAGAATTAGTTTTCTTCATCTCAATAACTTTATCAACAAACATACTACACTCTTGAATCACATCTTCTTGTGATTTAACTTTTAGTGCATAAAACAAAGCTTTTGTTCCACTTTCTTTAATACTATTTACTAAGCTTGATAAAAACACAGCAACAGCATTTTGATTAGAATATACAAGCATTGTGGTAAGTGAATCAAATATAATATAATCATATTTTTTCTTAATCTGTTTTGCTATAGCTAAAGAAATTTCAGTTAATTCTCCTGGTGCATTAACATACTCAATACCTTCTGATTTCTCAGGAGTTTTAATTGTTTTTGTGATGGCATCAATAAAGAAGACATTCTTCATATTAACATTATTTGTAATAAATAACTCTTTTAATGAATTATAAGTTTTATTCAATGTTATATAACAAACAGAATCTGTTGATAATTCTTTAGCCAGTTTAATTATTATATTATTATAATCCATTCCTTGAACAAGCAAAAGAACTGTTTGATGTTCTGCCAACTCTTTCTTTATATCCAAATTATCCACCTAATATGCCATTAACTTTTTTAATTAATAAATCAACTTGAAAAGGTTTTTGAAAATAACCCATTATATTTTCTTGATTTAATAAACCTGCTTTTGAAGCTTCTGCTTCTTTTACAACACTAAGATATAATATCTTAATATCCTTAATCTTAGGGATAACTTCCATTAGCTCAGTACCAGGCATCATTACATCCATAAGAATTAAATCAGGTTTGACTTTTTGTAGTTTTTCTAAGCATTCATCACCATTGGCTGCTTCAATTACTTTATATTTATTTTTCTCAAAAATTTTTCTTATTGTAAGTCTAACATCTGGTTCATCATCGACTACCATTATTGTTTTTGTCATTTAATTGTATCTTGCCCTTATTGTTTATTAACTTTACGCTTGTTTCTTAAATCCCATACTTAAAGAATTAATACAATACCTTTTACCAGTTGGTTTTGGACCGTCATCAAATATATGTCCTAAATGCCCTTTACATTTAGCACATACAACTTCAATTCTTTTCATACCATGGCTGTCATCAGAAACAAACTCAATAGAATCTTTAATCGCATCAGAGAATGATGGCCAACCACAATTAGAATCAAATTTAGTTTTAGAATCGAATAACTCATTTCCACAATTAGCACAAACATAATTCCCTTGTTCTTTATTATGTAATAATTTACCAGAAAAAGCAGGTTCTGTTGCCTTTTCAAATAATACTTCTTTTTGTTCTTTAGTTAATTTTGAGTTCATTTTTATCATTGTTTAATATCTCTGTTTCAACAGATCCACCACAATACTTTTCAACCATTGAAGCTAATTCATTTATTATTGAAGAAATTTCTTCTTTACTAACATTTAAACCTTCAACAACTAAAGTAACATTTTTTGTTTCTTCTGTCATCTTTGACTTATCACATTCTCTCCAGTTCCACCTTCTACAAAGAACTTCTTTATCATCTTGATAAATAACTTCTCCTTCTTTAGGATTTTTAACTTCATCAGAATTTAATTGAACAAATGTTTCAGTTCCGTTTGCAAACCTTAATTTAATATCACCTTCAACTTTATCAATATCATCCCCTCCAACAGGCACCATATGTTTTATTGAAATATAATTATATATGTCTACAATTTTATTAATGTGTTCTAAAGAAATGTCATCTAAAATCATTCTGTACAAGTTCTCAACAGAACATTTGTATTTTTTAGGTTTTGCTCCAAAAGAAGTATAAGCTTCCCTCCATACTTTTATCTTACTATTCTCAGATAATGTCTCTTTATCAAACTTTTCTTTAATTTCTTCTTCTTTTTGTTTGATTAAATCTAATACTTCTTGATTAACACCAGTATTGTCCATATCTTTAACAATTATTAATCCTATATTCAAATCTGGAAACTTTTCAGATATTTGTTTGTCAATTACGAATTTCATAATAATTAGTTATATTGTTATTTATTTAAATCTTGCCACAAATTATTTAAACAAATATCATATAGTTATTAACATGATAGAATTTTTTGTATTAATCATATTAATTGTTGCATTTGCTTTACTTTTAGGACTTAACTTAATTTCTATGCCTACATTATTAATCAACACTTCAATTTGGGTTTTATTAGGCTTAGCAATATTAAAAGATCTTAAACAAAGAAAAATGCAAGCTTATTATCTTGTTTCTTTCTTAATTACTGCAATAATCTTAATCTCACACCAATCTTATATTTTAAGATGGTTTTTTCAGTTTCTAAGAATGTCACTTATACTTGAATTTAGCATTGCTTTAATCTTAGTGTATGCATTTGCACACATAACTGGTCTTGTACATCTTGGTTCTCAAGAACTGATTAAGAAATACAAGGGATTTAAACGTAGTAAATAGTATACTAGTCTTTTTTTCTCTGATTGAATCACCACAACATATATAAATGAGAAATGTTGCTGTTAATCTTGAAGTTAGGGGGTGGATTTTCCACCAATAAGGGGGTGTATCATTGGAATCTTCAACAGTAGATGTTATTACAAAACATAACGGTTTTTACATTCATAGGCAAATTGAGAAAAAGTGTGGCATGTTATTTATGCGGATCAAAAAAAGACCTATGCACAAAGCTAAATGAAAAAATGTGTAATGTGTGAAGAAGAAGCTGTATTCTCTATTAAGGGTACAAGTGATTTCTATTGTAAGTGTTGTGCAGAAGAAGGTTTTAGTTCTTTAGATTTACTTGAAAAGCTATAAAAACAATTAGAACTTCCTTTTTTTATGATAAATTCATCTTTTATTTTTTTAGACAAGATTGGAAAACAATTAGAAAGAAAAATATGGCAGCAAGGTATTAAAGATTGGAATACTTTCATTAAAACTAAGAAAGTTATAGGCATTTCAAAAAAAAGAAAATCTTATTATGATAGAAAATTAATTGAAGCAAGAAAAGCCATTTACAACAACAATTCTAAATTTTTTAACCTTCCCCAATCAGAAACTTGGAGATTATATGAACATTTCAAAGATCAAACAATATTTTTAGATATTGAGGTAAGTGGTGTTAGCAAATATGATGATATAACTTTAATCGGTTTGTATGATGGAATAGAAACAAAAACAACTTTTAACATAAACCAAAATGAATTAAGGCAATTCTTAAGTAACTATAAGTTAATTGTAACTTTCAATGGTGCAACATTCGATCTTCCTTATATATCTAAGAGATACCCTAAACTCTTACCTGACATACCTAACTTTGATCTAAGGACAGCATGTACTCGCGTTAATTTAACAGGCGGCTTAAAACAAATTGAAAAACAGCTTGGTATAAAGAGAACCAATAAGATAGTTGAGAAGATGTATGGTGGTGATCCTTTAAGGTTATTAAAAATGTATAAAGCAACAGGTGATGATCATTATATTAATTTATTAATCGAATATAATGAAGAAGACATAATTAATCTTAAACCTATTGCTGATTATGTAACTAAGAAACTAAAACATTTAAATACTACTTCTTTATCCAAAAATTAAGATGGTAACTTGTAAACAATGTGACGGGGAATGTTGTAAATATGTTACAGTTTCTTTTGCAGAGCCAGAAGATAAAGAAGATTGGGACGAAATTAAATGGTGGTTAATGCACAAGAACGTAAAAGTGTATAAAGATACTGAAGGAGATTGGATTGTTGAGTTTTCAACCCCTTGCAAAAATCTTGGTGAAGATAACAAATGTCAAATTTATGAAACTAGGCCACAAGTTTGCAGAGATCATTCAATGGATGATTGTGATGCAAATGATGGCGATTACGCAGATATTCTTTTTGAGAAACCAGAAGAAGTTGACGAATATCTGAAGAAAAATCCTATTACAGAAGATTAATTCTAATTACTAACAAAACTTATAAATCATACAATTTTCACTTTTATCAATGGCAAACGAATTAGATTATCTTTTTATCTTAAAAGCATTAAACGAAATACCTTTTGGTGTTGGTAAAAAATTATTAATTGATTTTCTACAAGGTGAGGAAGGCCATCCTTCTATTAAGAAAAATAAACTATACAATCTAAAAAACTTTGGAATTCTTGCTTATGACAAAGAAGAACTTACAAGCCTAATTGATAATGTTTTATTGAACGATTTAATTAAGACTACTTCAGTTCAAGGCAATAAGTTTTGGAAAGTTATGGAATTAACTCCAAAAGGTATCAAAGAAATTGACAATCCAACATTATTCAAAAAGAAACTTTCTTTTAATTTTAAAGAAACAAAAACTTTTATAACAAAGCAAGATGAAGAACAATTTGCAGCCTTTGGTGATTTTTTAGCTGGATTTAATAATGAACAAAAAAAATCAATAATTGATAACAATAATCATATCTTATGTATTGCTGGTGCAGGTTCTGGTAAAACAACAGTCCTTACAAAAAGAATAGAATTTCTAATTAATTATCGTTCTGTTAATCCAGACAAGATTTTGGCAATAACATTTACAAGAAAAGCAAGACAAGAAATGATGTTTCGGCTTGAGAAAACAGCACCTAATGTAATGGTAGAAACTTTTAATTCATTTTGTGAGAAAATTTTAAGACAACATGAAAACCTTATTTATGATAAACCGGTAAGCGTTATCAGTTATCGTGACAAAATTCTTGTAATAAGAAAAGCATTATCCTCACTTGGTTTAAACATTAATCAAGCAGTTAATATGTATTTCACTTACGCACAAAAAAGAAGTAAAACAAACGATCAATTGGCAAATATATTCCTTAATGATTGTTTCTTTGTCAGAGATTATTTTAAGTTTAAGAATCGGCCTGTTGAAGAATCTTCTTTTCAAACAGATAACAAAGAGCATGAAAAAAGTGCTATTCTTATGTTTGGGGTTTGTAATTATATTGAAGGATTTATGAGAAAAAACGGTTTAAGAGATTTTGCTGACCAATTAATTGATGCAATTGGATTTTTTGAAAAAAATCCTGATAAAACTCCTTCTTTTGATCATATTCTAATAGATGAATATCAAGATGTTAACTCTACACAGATTAAACTTGTTGATTTACTCAGTTCAAAAAACATATTTTGTGTAGGTGACCCAAGACAATCAATCTATGGTTGGAGGGGTTCTGACATTAAGTACATACTAAATTTTGAAGACAAATATCCTGGGTGTGACATAATTACTTTAACAAAAAACTATCGTTCAACAAAACACATTGTTGAATTAATAAATAAGTCAATAACTAAGATGGGTCTAGCTGACTTAGAAAGTTCTATGGGTGGCAATAAAGAAATTAAATTAATAAAATTTATCTCAGAAGGTGCTGAATTTGAATTTGTTATTCAAAGAATCATTGAATCAAAACTTCCAATGGAAGAAATATTTGTTTTAGCACGAACAAATCGTCAACTTAATGATCTTTCACAACTCATGAAATCTCGTGGGATAAGACACCTTGTAAGAAGTGATGAAATGAAACGTAGTGTTACTGCTAAACAAGGTGAAGTTACTCTTGCAACTATTCACGGAATTAAAGGTTTAGAAGCTGAAATGGTTTTTGTTATTGGTTGTACAGTAAACAGTTTTCCTTGTAAAGGTAGTGAACATCCAGTAATTGAAATGGTTAAAATTGATGAATACGATAAAGAGGAAGAAGAACGAAGATTATTCTATGTTGCAATGAGCAGGGCAAAATCAAGTTTGTATTTAACTTATTCTGGTAAAAAGCCAACTTATTTTATTACAGACGAAATGCTTAATATTATTGAATCAAATGAAATTAAACCAACACCTAGCTATAAAATTAACAAAGCATTATCTGGTGATATTATCTCTAGGTTAAGGGAATGGAGAACAGAACTAAGCAGAAACCATAATGTCTCTGCTTTTATGATCATGCATGATAAAACAATGATAGATATTGCACAAAAAATGCCTACTTCTTTAGATGATTTAGAGACTGTTCATGGTATGGGTCCAACAAAGATAATGAAATACGGTGATGAGATTCTTCAATTGATACAAGGCTAACGGCTTTTCTTAACACCAACCCTTTCACAATATTTAATTATTGAACATTTACTACAAAAAGGAGAAATAGGGTTACATATGGTCTTTCCATGATTAACCAAAACATCATTAACCAAAAACCATTGTTTCTTTGGAACAATTCTTAACAATTCAACTTCAGTTTTTTCAGGATCTTTAGTCTTAACCCAACCAAGTCTATTACTTATTCTATGAACATGTGTATCAACAGGGATAGCAGCAATTCCAAAAGCATAAACTAAAACGCATCCAGCAACCTTTCTTCCAACTCCTGGACATTTCATCAACCTTTCATAATCATTAGGTACCTTACCTTTAAATTCATTAATAATCAACTTTGATGTTTCAATGATATATTTAGCTTTTTGATGATAAAAACCAATTTTCTTAATTATTTTCTCAACATCTTTAACTGGAGCATTTGCTAACTGTTTTGCATTTTTATATTTCTTAAACAGTGCTCTTGCAATAGGTTCTGTTTGTTCATCTTTAGACCTAGCAGATAATATTGTAGCAATAAGTATCTTCCAGCTATCAAAATTAGAAAGCACAGCAAGCATTGTATTGCCATAATTTTCTTTTAGTATAGAGATAATCTTTTGTATCCTTTGTTTTTTATCCATTATAGCCTTTAATAATCAAAATATTTAAATAGGTTATGCCTAAAAAACAGATTATGATATATACTCCTCAAAAAAGTCCAAAAGAAGCTTTTATTACAATTAGCCTGATTGTTTTCTTTGGAATTGTTGGTGGTATTGTTACTAAGATTCTTGCACCAATTCTTAATCTTAGCAAAGGTATTTACGTTTTATTTCCACTAATTGCACTTTTCTTTTGGATTCAATATACCTTAGTTTTAGCATATATTCAATTCCAAAATAACTCAAAACATAATTTCAAGTCAATAACTGATTTCTTGTTACATCCAGTATTTAGGTTCTTTATATTTTTACTTTTAGCATTTTACGGAATCTATCATGTATTTTTAGGTGAAATTATAATCTCCTATCTTGTACTCTTTGTTTGGTGGATATTTTCACTTAATTTTTATGTATATTATAAAAATGGTAAGAAATAAATGGCAATTCAATTAACAGAACAAGAAAAACAATTAGTTGCAGAAGGCAAACTTAATCCAGCAGAGATTGAAGAACACAGAAAACTTCATCCAGTTAGAACTATTAATGTAAACGAAGTAGATGAAATTAAACAAGAAATTCGTGATACAAATATTCTATATAGGGAATCTATACAAAAGAATAAAGACCTGTACCAAGAATTACAAGAAAACCGTAAACGTAAAGAAGAATTTAGAAACAAGATTGCTGAACTTAGAATTAAAAAGAAAAAATTGTTAGGATTAATACAATAATTATCTTCCTCTTTGACCTTCATAAAAATCTTCAACCATATCAAGTGTTGAAGCATCAGTTGCCTTCCTATCTTCTCTTAATCCTTTCAAACGCGGAAACCTTAATGCATATCCGCTAGAATAAGTTGGTGACTTTTGAATTTCTTCGAAAGTTATTTCTACTACTATTTTTGGTTTAACCTTGACATTTTTACCTTTTTCAGATATAATTAATGGTTTTAATTCTTTAGTTAGTTGTTCAAATGAAACACCTTCTTCAGACTTTTCTTTTATTCCAGTACCCATCTTTCCAATTTCTAAAAAGTTTTCATTATCAACACAAGCCAATGTAAATGAACTTAACCAGTTTGAACGTTTACCTTCACCCCATTCAGCACCTACAATCACTAGATCAAGTGTATCCATTACTGGTTTTAGTTTAACCATGAATCCTACTCTTGCACCTGGCTTGTATGGACTATCCATTTTCTTAAGCATAATACCTTCATTACCTGCGTTTAATGAATTATGGTAAAACTCTTTAGCTTCTTTTATATCGGAAGTGATTATATTCTTAGCAACAACAATTTTCTTTTCTGTATCTGACACTATTTTTTCAATTATTTTTCTTCTTTCAAAGAATTCAGTAGTGATCATATTCTTATTTTCATAACTAATTACATCAAATACATTGACTTCAACTGGAAATTTCTTTGCAATATCCATAATATCATATTTTCTTTTTATTCTTTGAGATATTTTTTGAAATGCTAGATATTTACCATCTTTTGGACTATAACCTACACATTCTGAATCTAGTATGAATGAATCACCTTTAACATATTTTTTAACAGAATCAACAACATCTGGGAATTGTTTAGTAACTTCTTCTAATCTTCTTGTATAAAGTTTAATTTCATCTTTATTTTTATGAATTTGAATTCTAAATCCATCATATTTGTATTCTAAATCTGCAGGAATTCCAACTCTTTTAAATCCCTCTTCCATATCTTTAACTTTTAATGCCAACATTACTTTTATTGGCTTACCAACTTTTAATTCTAATTTATCTAAATCATTATTTTTTGCAGTTTCTGCTACTAATCCAAAGTCATTAGTAATGTCAAAAGCTTTCTGTACTTTATTCACATATTTGTTATATTCTTCCCTATCTTCAACTTCTAAATTTCCGTCAAGATATTTTACTTTTGCTTGGCTTTCAAAATATGTCCAGACAATCGCATCACGCATCGAACCTTCTCCAACACCAACTCTCATATCTTCAAGTACCATCCTAATAATATATCTAGCTTCTTTTGGCTTTGCAGATGTAAGAAGTTCAGCAATAAATGATATTTTATGATCAACACTTCCAGAACCTTCTAAGCTTGCAAGTTTTTGAATATTATCAAAAACCTTTTTAACTGTTAAATCTGAACTAAATAATGTTGCTTGTTTCTTTTTTTTGATAAGATTTTCAGCAGCAATTCCTAAGTCCCCTGTTTTTTTCCATTCATCTTCAACAGCAGTTATACCTGTTGCCTTACTAATAGCTTTTAACACTAATTTTGACGCAACACCAATTTTTCTTTCATCCCAATCGGGAAATATCTTGCCTTGAATCAATAATACAATCTTACTAATATCTTTTTCTTTAACATTTTTCAAAAATTCAGAAATAATGTATGTTTTTTCAAGCCTTTTTGTTGTTGCTTCAAGACTTTTATAGACATCAACAAGTACTGAGTATTTCATAAAACTTAAATAGTAGTACTCATATAAAAAGATTCTTATGGATACTCTAGAAGCGATAAGGAAAAGAAGGTCTATCAGAAAATATAAAGATCAACCAGTTGAATGGGAGAAAATAGTTAATATTGTAGATTCTGCAAGGTTTGCTCCAACTTCTGGAAATATCCAAAATTGGAAACTTGTTGTAATACGTGAATCTCCAAATAAAAAATTAATTGTCAAAGCATGTCATGACCAACAATGGATTGTTGAGGCAGATACAATAATTGCAGTAATTGGGGAACCAGAACCAGCTGCAAGATATTATGGTGTTAGAGGGGAACATTTATACACTATTCAAAATGCAACTGCTGTTATTGAAAACATACTTTTAGCTGCAACCGATCAGGGATTAGGAAGTTGTTGGGTTGCTGCTTTTGATGAAGATCTTATGAGGCGCGCATTGATGTTACCTGAGGAAATTATTCCTCTTGCAGTTGTTACAATTGGTTATCCTGACGAAAAACCAGACATGCCACCTCGTACAGAACCTCAACACATGATCTTTTTAGAGAAATTTAAGGGTTCAAGAAAACTTCCAATGAGGGGGTATTATAGTCAGAAAACACAACAAACTGCAAAGAGAACTTCTAAAGCATTAAATCGTGCCTCTGTTAAAATTAAAGAAAAAATCAAAGCATTAAAAGAAAAGCGAAAACAATCTTAATCTCTCGACGATAGATAAATCTAAAAACGAAAAATTTATATATAACCTATAACATTAAATTTATTAAATTTTAGAAAAAAAGTTTTTTTGGCGAAAAACTTTCCGAGTTTGTTTGAAACATTTAATAAAAAGCATTTTGGCGAATGCTCGTAACGTATGGCGTACGTTGGCTGTTTCTAGATAGAAGTAAGGGGACAACATCCTTATATACTTTTTGGTACTTGAAAGTATAGACTGGAGAATATAAATACACACCTTAAAAGGGGGGAGACAAAAAAATGGACGTAATCATTGATAGTGCGCTTAAGCACGCAAAAGAAAATAATTTTGACCAGGTACAGGTTGGTCAAGCAAACATCAAAGTTTTTGGTGTAGGTGGAGCAGGTAACAATATGGTTGGCTGGCTTTATCAAAAAGGAATCAAAGGTGCAGAAATTCTGGCAGCTAATACAGATCAACAGCATTTAAACATAATTGATTCAGACCGAAAATTCTTGATAGGTAAAGGCGTTACTAGAGGATTAGGTTGTGGTGGTTTCCCAGAAAAAGGTGCTGAATCTGCACAAGAAAGTTTACAAGAAATCAAAGAAGCACTAAAAGCTTCTGATATGGTATTTGTTTGTGCTGGCATGGGTGGCGGAACAGGAACTGGTGCTGCACCAATTGTTGCACAAGTAGCTAAAGATACAGGTGCAATTGTTATCGGTACAGTTACCATGCCTTTCAAGATTGAAAGAGCAAGAGTTGACAAAGCTGAATTTGGTCTTCAACAACTTAGACAAGTTTCAGACACAGTAATCGTAATTGACAACAACAGATTAGTAAATATTGCTGGTAATTTACCAATCCAACAAGCTTTTGCTGTTGCAAATGAACTAATCTCAACAATGATTAAAGGAATTGTTGAAACAATTGCTGTACCAAGTTTAGTTAACTTAGATTATGCAGATGTTAAAGCTATCATGACAAATGGTGGTGTTGCTGCTATCGGTGTTGGAGCTAGCGATACAAATAATAGAGTTGAAGAAGCAGTTAAAGGCGCACTAAGCAATCCGCTTTTGGACATTAGTTATAAAGGTGCAACAGGTGCTTTAATCCATATTGCTGGCGGACCAGATATGACTCTGGACGAAATCAGTAGAGCTGGTGAATTAGTAACTGAAAGCTTAGATCCAGATGCAAACGTAATCTGGGGTGCTAGAGTTGCTGAAGATCTTAAAGGTAAAATGACCATAATGACCATCATTACTGGTGTAAAGTCACCTTGGATCTTAGGAAAGCAAGAGTATGGCACAAAAAGCCCTCAAGCAGAGCACCTAAGCGAGGAACTCGGCATAGAAATTTTGTAATCACAAAAATTCTTGCCTTCACATTAAACCACCCCCAAATAGTTCATTGTGAAGGCATTTTTTTTATTTTTTTAAAAAACAAATATCAAAGGGGAGAAGACATTCATCAATTCTCGCCTTCACATTAAACCACCCCCAATCGTTTTTGTGAAGGCATTTTTTCTTTTTATACATTAACTTTTTATACTGATTTTGAATTTAATACAATATGACACTATACTTCATTGGTTTAGGCCTAAATGATGAAAAAGATATTACAGTTAAAGGTCTAGAAACTGTAAAGAAATGTGATTTAGTTTATTTAGAAAGTTATACTTCTAAACTAGCTTGTTCTATTGAAGATTTAGAAAAACTTTATGGCAAGAAAATTATCTTAGCAGATAGGGAATTAGTTGAACAAAAAGCAGAACAAATCTTACAAAAAGATAAAGATGTAGCTTTCTTAGTAATTGGTGATCCATTTGGTGCAACAACCCATACTGATCTTAAGTTAAGAGCAAAAGAAGCAGGCATTAAAGTAGAAATAATTCACAATGCTTCAATTCTTAATGCAATTGGAGTTGTAGGCTTAGAACTTTACAAATTTGGTAAAACAACTTCTATTCCTTATCATAATGAAAATGTTACTTCACCAATTGAAGTAATGAAAGCTAACCAAACAATTGGTCTACATACCTTATTCTTACTTGATTTAGATCCAAAAAATAATAAATATATGTCAGGAAAAGTTGCAGCAGATTATTTGATTAAAAATGGTGTTGATGAAAATACAAAAGCAATTGTTTGCGCCCAAATTGGTTCAGAAAATTCTACTTTTGCTTACAAACCACTTAAAGAAATTCCTTTGATAGATAAATTCCCTCAATGCTTAATCATTCCTGGAAAACTACACTTTGTAGAAGAAGAAGCATTGAATCAATTATAGGAAATTAGTAAATTTCTTATTCCTCAGATTAAAATCAATCTGAGTTATAGAAATTCTTTTATAGTTCTAATATTTATTTTGTTAATATGGCAAAGCCAAAGGAAAAAATAGCTATTATTGATTATGATAGTATGTTCACTGGAGGTATTGAAGAAAAAGTTAAGCGATATATTGCCAAAAACCCTGGGGATTCTTATCAAGTGTTAAAAGCATCTGACTTAGAAAGTTTAGATGATATTGATGCAACTAAAGTAATTCATACAGGCGGTACAGGCGAGCCAGTTCCTGGAGAACGACCAGGATCTTTATACATTTGTCATTCTCACCAATGGAAAGCTCAGCAAGAAGGTGGCAAAGTTGAACATCTAGCTGATTATAATAAAGGGACTGGTTATATGGAAGTTCAAGATGATGACGATGTTATTGGTAAACAAGGTAGCCAAGTTGCAATTGAAAAATATCATACATTAGCTGTTACAGAGGCACCAAAAAATGCTAAAGTTATTGCAACTAGCAAACAAACTTTAAAAGATGGTAGAGAAGTCGAAACTGCAGAAGCTTTAAGATATAAAGATGGCAGTATCTCACTCCAAGGCCATCCTGGCGGTAAAACACCTTCCTATGTTATTGATAAATATTTAGAAGCTGCTTAATGATTAAATTTATATATCAACATTAATCCCTATCATGTTACAGCCCCGTAGTGTAGTGGCCAATCATCCGAGATTTTGGGTCTTGGGACCGCAGTTCGAATCTGCGCGGGGCTATTTTTATTCTAAAAATAGCCTATTTCTTATCCCATTTTTTTGGTTTATCAATAGACCAATGCACAGATTCAAATTGTTTTATCTCTATATCATATTTCCAGTCTTGATGAAACCACACTATTGCTACTTTTGGTATAAATCCTACTTTTTTTGATCTTGAATACAAATCAAATGTATTTTTTGTTATCTTTAATGGCCACTGTGTTTTATTAGCATAAATTGCCTTTTTACTTTTTATCTCATACAACACTTTTTCTTTCTGATTAAATTCAACTGCATCAATTGAATACCAATTATTATTAATGAACTCTATTTGGTCATTTGTTAAATATTTACTAAAAATTTCCATGAATTTATTTTTATTAAAGAATTTATTAATAATTATTTTATCACTAGTTAATTTAAACATACACTCTGCAATATTTCCTTTATAAGATCCCTTAAGCTTATTCAAGTCATACATTAATTTTATATAATAATCTATATTATTTAAGTTTTATTAATCTAATGGAACATATAAAATGAAAAAAAAGAGTTTCTTAAAGAAAATAAGCGAAAAGATAGATAAAAAGCTAAAAGAAAAATCAAAGAAATGTTGTTGTGAATGTGATTGTAATGCTACAAAAAAGCGTTGATTGGTTTGTTTCTGTTTTAGGATTACAAGGTCGTTTAGCAGAATCTGTTAACTTCTTTATTTATGATACTATTAAGATTCTCTTATTGCTATATATTTTAATAGCTGTTATTGGATTTCTTAGAACATTTTTATCTAGAAAAAAATTAAAACAAATACTTTTGAAAAGCAAATATACTTCCGGAAATTTAGGTGCTGCATTATTTGGTGCAATAACCCCTTTTTGTTCTTGTTCATCAATTCCAATATTTCTTGGTTTTATTGAAGCAGGAATACCTTTAGGAATTTCTTTTTCTTTTCTTATTACTTCTCCTTTGGTAAATGAATATTTAGTTATCTTAATGTTAGGTTTTTTTGGTTGGAAAATAACTATTCTTTATGTTATATTTGGAATACTTGTAGGTTATCTTGGTGGAATTATTCTTGGTAAGCTTGGTTATGAACATTTATTAGAAAAAAAGATGATTAATACAAAAGAACCAGTTATTAAATATGATGCTAAAAAAAGAATTAAGTTTGGAATAGATGAAGCAAATTCAATATTTAAAAAGATCTGGCTATGGGTTATAGCTGGAGTTGGTGTGGGTGCTTTAATCCACAATTTTGTTCCAGAAGTTTTTATACAATCTGTTGTTGGTAAGGCTGGATTGTTAGCAGTACCTCTTGCAGTTATATTAGGTGTTCCATTATATGCAAATTGTGCAGCAATTGTTCCTGTTGCAGTTGTATTATTTGAAAAAGGAGTTCCACTAGGCACAGCTTTAGCTTTTATGATGGCAACAGCGGCTTTAAGTTTACCAGAAGCAATCATGTTAAGAAGTGCAATGAAACTAAAACTTATCGCAATATTCTTCGGTACTGTAACAATATCAATAATAATTATTGGTTATTTGTTTAATCTTGTTTGATAATTAATTTTTATTCATATAAAATCTTCTTTTACTTTCAGAAAACCGTTCAATTGCATATCTTAACATTGTACGTGGCATTGTTTTGTAATGTTTTTTTAAGAATTTCTCCTCAACATCTTGATCTCTTTTACCAACTTCACGAAGCATCCATCCAACACTTTTATGGATTAGGTCATGTTTATCATTTAATAATATAGAAGCAATTTTCAAAGTATCTTTAAATTCATTATTACGAATGAACTTAAATGTTGCAACTATAGAAATTCTTTTATTCCATAACAATTTTGATTTTGCAAGTTTATACAAAACATCTCTATCTTTATCTAAAAGGTAATCTCCAACAATATTTGGTGCAGAAAGATCAACTAAATCCCAATTATTAATTCTTGTAGTATTTTTCAAATATAAATCAAAAACATTTTTTGGTTTTTCTTTATATTTTTCAATTAAGATAAATAAAGCAATTAATCTCTGTTCATGAATCTTACTCTGCAATAATTTAACACAATCCTCGATAGGTAAATTACTATATTTCTTAGCAACTTTTCTTTGAACTGGAACTTTTATTCCAAGAAAAATATCTCCTTCTCCATAATCTCCTTTTCCAGTCTTAAAGAATCTTTGAAGAATTTCTTTTTGTTTTTTATTTGAAAGTTGCTTTAATTCTTTTTTTATTTTACTTAACATATTTTTAAAATTAATTACCTTTTATAAAAATCTTTTGTATTTCTTAATTTTATTTTCTCGTCGGTAAAAACAAATAAATAAAAAACTAGTAAACAAAAAAAGATTTTTTAACAAATGGGCTCTTAACTTTCTCGTCGGTGGAAATATGAAAACAGAACATTTAAATACTAAAGTTTCAATAAATTATTTAAGTTTTTTTTAAAAACGGAGGTGTCTCGATGACAAAGAAAAAAGCAGTTAAAAGGGCTGCAAAAAAGAAACCTGCTAAGAAAAAAGTAACAAAGAAAAAAGCAGCTAAAAAGAAGAAAAAATAAGTTCTTCTTTTTTTATTTTTTTTCTAATTCTTGTCAATAACCACTTTCTACTTGAAAATTTTTATGGTTCTTGAACATGCTCAGAAATATTTTGTTATTTTAGATTATGGGTTGACTTTATCCGCTATTTATAAAACTCAATAAATATTTCTGACATATCCAAACATTTATAAAACAAAATATATTTTGGAGTATTATGTTTGAACATCTTAATACTGTAAGCATGTCAGGAAGATAATTTTTCTAATCACATCTATATTTACTATGAGGTTTTACTATGGAATTTATTAATGATTTAAAATGGACAAAAGGTATGAAGGTTAAAGACCTTATTGCTAGTTATCAAACTTTAGGTTATCAAAGTATTGAGTTAAACAAGGCTTGTAATGTTATTGTTAAGATGAAAAAAGATTCAGCAAAGATCTTTTTAACATTTACATCAAACATGGTAACTTCTGGTTTAAGAGGTTTTTTTGCTCAAATAATTAAGTTAGGAATGGCTGATGTTATTGTTACAACTGTTGGCGGCATAGAAGAAGATATTATGAAAGCTTCTGGTGAAAAATTTAAAGTTGGCAAGTTTGATTCTGATGATGTAGAATTACATGAAAAGGGTATTAACAGAATTGGTAATATCCTTGTTAACAATGAAAGTTACATGAACTTTGAAGATTTAATGATGCCTTTGCTTACAAAATTATATGAAAAACAAAAAAGATGGGCAGTTTCTGATTTATTAAGAGAGATTGGATTAACATTAAACGATGAAAGTTCAATTCTATATCAAGCAGCAAAAAATAACATTCCAATTTTTTGTCCAGCAATAACTGATGGCGCATTTGGATTTCATCTATATCTTTTTCAACAAAAACATTCTGATTTTATTGTTGATGTAGTTAAAGACTTTGGGAATATATTATTTTCAACAAGTTATGATGAAAAGAAAGGGGTAATTGCATTAGGTGGCTCAATTTCAAAGCATCATGCAATCTTATCAACTTTACTAAATGGTGGAGCAAACTATGCTGTTTATATGACAACCGCACACAAAACCTCTGGAAGTATGTCTGGTGCTACAACACAAGAAGCAAAGTCTTGGGGTAAGGTACGTTATGAATCTGATATTGCAACTGTTATTGGCGATGTAACAATTACTTTTCCTTTAGCAATGATTGGCGCTTTAGAACAATTAAGTGATGAAGATCTCTTAAAACCAAGAGATAAAATAGAATTAGACAAAAAAAATCCTGGTGATTATAAGAAAAATGCAAAATCCTAAATTCATATTATCAAAAAGTAAAGTTCTAGAGCAATATAATAAAGTGAAGTCTTATGCAGACATTGTATCTTACAGTTCAAAAACAAATCAAGAGATTACAAGAATCTTAGAAAAAGAAACTGATTCTTTATTTAGTGTACATTTTGTTAACGAACTTAAACATATTAGTAATAAATTAAAAGTTATTTTCTTAGCTCAGGCATGGAACAACAACCAAATAAAAAATCTATTAGATCAAGGTATCAGATGGTTTGTTATTGATAATGAAAGCGATTTAGATATGTTATTATCTTACCTAGAAAACAAACCTACTAAGATTAATTTATTATTGAGAATTAAACTTAAAGAAAACACAATGAAAACAGAAAAATATTTTGTTTTTGGTATGAATTCTGAAACAATTAATAAAAGACTAAAAGAATTAAAAGGAAATCAATCAATAGAAAAATTAGGCGTACATTTCCATAGAAAAACTCAAAACATGGCAGAGTGGAATCTAAAGTATGAATTATCAAATCTTATTGAAGATTTTTCAGTTATAGATTTTGTAAATATTGGTGGAGGCCTCCCTTCAGAATATGCTAATACAAATATGGATGTATTAAATTCTATTTTTAATAAGATTACAGAACTTAAAGAATTCTTAAACGAAAATCATATTAATCTAATTATAGAACCTGGAAGGTTTATTGCTGCCCCTTCTGCAAGACTTATTACCAAGATTGTAAGCATAAATGAGAATAATATTATTGTTAATGCTTCTGTTTATAATTCAGATATGGATGCTATTATTGTTCCGGTTAAACTTTTAGTTGAAGGAGAACAAAAACAAGGTACTCCTTATGTAATAAAAGGAATTACTCCTTGTTCAATGGATTTGTTTAGGTATAGGGTTTATCTAGAAAATCCTAAGGTTGGCGATACTTTAACATTCTTAAATGCTGGTGCTTATAACTTTACTTCAGATTTTTGCGATTTAGAAAAGATTGAAACAGAGGTTGTAGAATGAATTTCATGAACTTAGATGAACAATATAGAAAACCTAATTCAAAGTTTGTTATAATTCCAAAACCTATTGAAGGCGATGTTTCATACGGAAAAGGTTCTAATAAAGGCCCTGAAGAGATTATTAAAGCTTCTAAACAGCTTGAATACTACGATGAACAATTTGATCAAGAACCATTTCTTAAAGGCATTATAACAGCTGATACCTTTAACAAAGACCAATTTCCAATATTCTTAGGTGGTGATCATTCAATTACAATTAATGCTGTTAAAGAAGTTGAGGGTCATCAGGATGATTTTTCAGTTATTATTTTAGATGCACATCCTGATTGCTTTCATTCATGGAATAATTCAACAGAAAATCATAGATGTACAACTCAAAGACTTTCTGAAAAACATAAAACTCTTGTTGTTGGTGTTAGGTCAATGGATCGAGATGAAATAGAAATAATAAATAACAATGAAGACATAAATATTATCAAATCTTATGATTATAATGAAGATAAACTAAAAAATCAATTAAATAATCTTAAAGATAAAGTTTACATTTCAATTGATGTAGATGTTTTTGATCCTTCTTTTATTAGAAATACAGGAACACCAGAACCTGGCGGTTTTACATGGGACCAAGTAATTAACATGTTAAATATTATTTTCAAAAACAAGAATGTTATTGGTTCAGATATAGTTGAATTTGCACCAACGGAGAATTTCAGAGCAGAAGCTTATTCTTTAGCAAAGTTAGCTCATAAGATAATGGCACTAAAAAACCTTAAACATTAATAATCCAATAAATAATGCATACATTGTCAATAATACCCATCCTTCTTTTTTTCTGATATTCCATTTACTTCCAATAAATAATAATAACATTATAGCCATCAATATCATTACTGGTGCAGTAAATAATAATGTTGTTAAGTCAACTGTTAATGGTATGATTAAGCCAGATACACCCAATACTAAGAACAAGTTAGCAATATTAGAACCAATTACATTTCCAATACAAAGGTCATTATAACCTTTTTTTGCAGCAGTAATTGAAACAGAAAGTTCAGGTAAAGAAGTGCCAATAGCAACAAGAATTGCCCCTATAACTGTTTTTGAGACATTAAACAAATCAGCAAAGAATATAGCTTCTTCAATTAAATACCTAGCACCAAAAAAAATACCAACTCCACTAATTATTAAAAGAGAAAAATCTTTTATCATTCCGATTTTAAATTCTTTTTTTAACTCACCTTTTTTTCTACTTGGAATATCTTTTTTTGATAAACTAGATTGAATCCCATTTTTTATTGTGACAAAATATCTAAAACTAAAAAAATATCTAACAAAATCTCCAAAATGATATTCTTTTTCAGATTCTTCTTTTGAAGATGCAAGAAATGCCATGTATGCTATGTATAATAATAAGAATATTAAAGCTTCAATCCAATTAAAAGATCCATCAATAATAAATATATAAAAAAGGCAACATGCAAATAACATTAAGTATCCATCTCTTTTTAACATATGTTTTTTTGTTTTTATTACAGCTATAATAGCCGCAATACCAACAATCAGACCAATATTTGCTATATTAGAACCAATAACATTACCTATTACAAGTCCTCCTTCACCTTTAAGCGAAGCAACAATAGATGAAGCAAGTTCAGGTATAGAAGTTCCAAACGCAACCAATGTTAATCCAATTATAAATCCAGATACACCAAGCCTTTTAGCAATTGATGATGAAGCTTCAACAAAAAAGTCAGAACCTTTAACTAATAAGATAAGTCCAACAATCAATAATACAACATTAACATAAACCATATTTTCTATCTAATACTACTTGTTTTTATAATTATCTAAAAGTCAAATTACTTTTAGATTCCATAAATTTGATAAAAATTGATTAGCAAATTTGTATTATACATAACATTTATAAACCAAAATGGGTTCTATTGAGTATATCAATGGATAGTTCGGTGAAAGCTTGACTATACTGGAGACAAAGTACTGATTCTTTGTTTTCCTAGGAGGAATAAAAATGGCAAGAATGCATTCAAGAAAACATGGTAAGTCTGGTTCAACTAAACCAGCAAAGAAAGTTATGCCTAGTTGGGTTAGGTATAAAGAAAAAGAATTAGAAATGTTAATTACTAAGTTATCTAAAGAAGGTAAGACAACATCTGAAATAGGAATTGTCTTAAGAGATACATATGGTATACCATCGGCTAAACTAATACTTAAAAAATCATTAGGACAATTTCTTGTAGATAAGAAACTAGCATCAGAAATTCCTGAAGATATTTTAGCTTTAATCAAAAGAGCAGTTGCAATCAAGAAACATCTTGAAGATAACACAAGAGATAAAACTGCTAAACGTGGACTTATATTAACAGAGTCAATGATTAAGCGATTGACAAAATATTATAAGAAAAGTGGTAAACTTTCACATGATTGGAAGTATGATCCAGAAAAAGCAGGCTTATTTGTAGCTTAATGCTTTTTTCTTTTTATTCTTTTTTTTAATAACATTTTTAAGCTAATCTCAAGTTTACATCTACTATGTCACTGAAAAAACTTAAGTTTATTGTAAAATTATCTTTTTTCCCATTAAGGAACGGTTTAAAGAAAGTTGGGATTAATTATAATATTGAGAAAATCATTAATAATTATTACAAAGAAAAGTTTAAGAAAATAACTAATAACCGAGCAATATTTCTTCCACATTGTTTAATCCACAATAATTGTCCAGCAAAATTCTCAAAAACAGATGGTATTATGTGCATAAAATGCGGATTATGTAAATGTGGTGATATTAAAGTTACAGCTGAAGAAAAAGGATTTCAGTTCTTTATTGTTCCTAGTGTAGAATTTATTAAAAGAATTATAAAAAGAAAGAATATTCAAGCAGTATTAGGGGTAACATGTATTCATGATATTATTGAAGGCCTTAAACAAGAAAAACTAAATCCTAAAGGTCTTTTTTTAAATGGTAAAAAGATTGTTCCAATAGTTATTCAATTGCCAAAATATGACTGCGTTAACAATGATGTTGACTGGGAACTAGTTAAGAAACAAATTAATGAACTCTAGCTACCATATAATCTGCAAGATTATCAAAAAATTCTTTATCTTCAATTATTGAAATAATTTCTTTTGCCTTTTTTACACATTCTTTAGCTTTATTCTTACAATAATCAATAGCTCCACTTTTTTGCAACACTTTCAAAGCATTTTCAATTTCTATTTCAGTTGCATTTAATTTACCTAAAACTTTAATCTTAGAACCTTTTTCTAAAGCTTTTATAACCATTAAAGTCATCTTACCCTTTTTAATATCTGAGCCAAGAGTATTACCTTTTTTCATATCTTTACTAATATCCATTAAATCATCTTGAATTTGAAAACCGAGTGCTGCATTCTCAGCATATTCTCTAAAAGCTTTTCTTTGTTCATCATTTGCATCTGCAAACAATGCACCAAAATCGACAGATAAAGAAAATAGTTTACCAGTTTTTAGATTTGCCATTTTCATATAGTCTTTTTCAGTTAATTCTTTTGACTCAAAATCAATGTCTAATAATTGTCCATCATTAACTTCTTGATACGCTTCATGACATAACTTAAACGCTTCAGCAATATTATGAAAATCACTTTTTGTTATACACTTAAGTCCTAATGAAAATAATATGTTACCTTGGATAATAGCTATTGAAGAACCATATCTTTTACCTTCATCTAAAAACAATTTTCCTTGTTTTCCTTTATCAGAATCTTCTTCAAATAGTTTATGCATACTTTTTTCTCCACGTCGCACATCATCTTCATCCATTATATCATCGTGTATCAAAGATGAAGCGTGAAATAATTCAAGAGAAATTGCAGCTTTGATTATTTGATCATTTACTTTCCCTTTTACTGCTTGGTAAGCTTTAATACAAGCAATAGGCCTTAACCTTTTACCACCACGCATAATATAAGCTTTATTTCTTTCATAACATTTCTTAAGAAATCCATCTTGTTTAGATATCTCATTATCTAAAAAACGGTTCAAAGTATCATCTATTTTACTTTTCAATTCAATTAAATCAGTTTTAAAATTCATTTTATACTCTCTGCTATAGAAACAAATTCATAAGTCTTTTTTAGATTCTGAAAAGAAATTTTTGCTTTATCTTTATTTTCAAATACTCCATAAATAGTTGCACCTGATCCAGACATAACAGAACTTATTGCACCATTCTTTTTAAGATCTTCTTTGATATCTTTAATAAACGAATATCTTTCTGATAATGAATATTCAAAATCATTGTGGAGATTATCTGTTATACCTTTAATATCATTTTCTTTAATAGCTTTTAACATTTTTTGTGTTGAGTTTGTTCTACCACACTTATCCAGATTAAGTACAGAATAAGCTTCTTTAGTTGAGATGCCAATGCCTGGATTAACTAAAACAAAATGTAATTCAGGCGTTTTAATCTTTTCAACTATTTCTCCTCTGTTAGTTGCAATACAAGTTCCACCGAGTATTGAGAATGGAACATCCATTCCTAATTCTGCACCCATTCTTTCAAGATCTCCAATATTCAAATGCAATTCCCATAATTCATTCAATGCTTTTAGAACAGAAGCAGCATCACTTGAACCACCACTTAATCCACCACCAATTGGTATTTTCTTTTCAATATCAATAAAAGCACCAGCTTTAACATTAAATGTATTTTTTAAGAGATAAGCAGCCTTGTAAGCAAGATTATTTTCTTCAGGAACCCCTTTACATTGTACAATAACTTTTGGATTAGATTTTATAGTTATTGTATCATGTAAACTAATTTGTTGCATTATAGAACTAATATCATGATAATTATCTTCTCTTTTCTTTAGCACATCTAAAGTAAGATTTACTTTTGCATATGCTTTTATTTCTAATTCAGTCATTTTGATTAACCGAAACAACAGCAAAAGCTTGTATCCCTTGGCCTTTTCCAAAAGACGTAAGTTCTTCGCCTGATGTTGCAGTGATACCTATACTTTTAACATTAATCTCACACAATTCAGCTAAATTTTTCTTAATTTCTTCTTCATGTTCACTTATTCTTGGTTTTTTGCATTCAATCATAATTCCAATATTATTTAATTTATAACCTTCTTCCTCAACTAATTTTAAAGCAATTTTTAGATATTCTTTTGAATCTTTTGTTCCATCTTCACACATTTTATCTGCGTAATGTCCAATTGATTTCTTCCCAACAGATTGTGACAATGCATTGAATAGGGCATGCAATATTACATCTCCATCTGAGTTAGCTTTCAAACCATTATGTCCTTTAATCTTAATTCCACCTAAAACAAGGTGCTTTTCTTTTTCACCATCATGGAACATATGACTGTCTTGCCCAAAACCTATTCTTGAATTAGATCTAATCTGTCTTCCAACACTCAAATCTATTGGTGTTGTAACTTTAATATTTTCAGCATTAGATTCAATAATCTTAACCTTTTTTCCTAATAATTCAACTAATGCAACATCATCTGTTGCTTTAACATTATCTTCATGAGCTTTTTTAAAAGCCTTTACTGCAAGACTGTACTTTATTGCTTGAGGTGTTTGCATTTGCCAAAGATTTGAACGATCAATTGTTTTAATAACAAACCCTTTTTCATTAACTTCTTTAATTGTATCTTTAGCTTTAAAACCAACAGCTGCAGCACCATACTTATTAGCTGCATTAACAACATCAGCTATTGTTTTCTTGCTAACAAAAGGATTAGCTGCATTATGAACAATAACAACATCATTTGCACTTGAATCTGTGATTTGTAATAAACCATTATTAACCGAATCTTGACGTTCATTACCACCACCAACCACCTTTTCAACTTTATTAAATTCACTTGAAGAAACAATTTTCTTAATATATTCAATATCTTCTGTTTTTGTAACAATAATAATCCTATCAATAAAATCACAATCCTGAAATACTTTTATTGTATAATGTATTATTGGTTTATCATCTAGATGCAAGAGTATCTTATTCTTATCTGCACCCATCCTTTTTCCATAACCTGCTCCGACAATTATTGCTGTATTCATCTTATTATGATTTTTATTGTTCTGTTTTATAAATTTTATCCAAAACTTCTTCAACTATTTCTTCTTTTTCAACATTACATATTAATTTACCTTTTTCATATAATACACATTTATTTTTACCACCAACAATTCCAATATCAGCTGAAGTTGCTTCACCTGGACCGTTTACAACACAACCCATTATTGCTACATGTAATGGTTTCTTTATATTAGCAACCTTTTCTTCAATTTCAGAAGCAACTTTTGCAACATCATACTCAGCTCTTGCACATGTTGGACACGCAGTAACTTCAATACCAAATTTTCTTAATTTTAAAGATTTTAATATCTCCTTACCTACTTTAACTTCTTCAACCGGATTTGCTGATAATGAAACCCTGATTGTATCTCCAATTCCTTTCCCAAGCATGCTTCCTATACCAACTGCAGATTTAATTCCTCCTGTAAAACCAGTTCCAGCCTCAGTTATTCCTAAGTGTAATGGATAATCATTTAATTTAGAGAATTTTTCATAAGCTTCAATTGTTTTTGGAACATCTGAAGCTTTCAATGCAACAATTGTGTTATAGAAACCTAGATCTTCTAAGATTTTAACATGTTTTAAAGCAGATTCAACTAAAGCATCTGCAGTTAACCCATACTTAGCTTCAATTTCTTTATCTAGACTTCCTAGATTAACTCCAATTCTTATTGGTATATTTCTATTTTTAGCCTCATCAACAACCATCTTAATTTTATCAGAACTTCCAATATTTCCAGGGTTAATTCTTAATTTATCTACATATTTTGCAGATTCTAAAGCTAATTTATAATCAAAATGTATATCAGCTACTAAAGGGATAGATATATTTTCTTTAATTTTCTTTAAAGCATTAGCTGAATCCATATCTGGAACAGAAACCCTAATTATCTCACACCCAGCTTCTTCTAATTTATGAATTTGTTCGATTGTTGCATCAGCATCTTTAGTTAAAGTGTTACACATACTTTGTATAGATATATCTGAATCGCTTCCAACAGCAACTTTCCCTATCATAACCTTTTTAGTTTTACGTCTATTCATTTTTTCATTAAATCCTTAGCAGCATCAATTACTCCTTGCTTACATAACCCACATTCTTCTTTAATAACATTTGGTTTACCTTGTTCTATAAATTCATCTGGAATTCCAATTCTTCTAACACTTGCTTTAACTTTATGTTTTTCTAAGACTTCTAATACAGCAGAACCATATCCACCAATTAAACTATTTTCTTCTATTGTAATTATCTTCTTGAGATTCTTTGCTTGTTCAACAATCATTTCTTCATCAATAGGTTTTACAGTTCTAACATTTATTATGCAAGGTTGTATTCCAATTTTCTTAAGATCCTCCATTGCAGCAATTGCAATGTCAACCATATTACCTACAGCAAATATTGCTAAGTTTGATCCACCTGCACAAACAGCTGCTTTTCCTATTGACATTGACTTCATTTCTTTACTTAATTCTCCACAACATCCCCCTCTTGGATATCTTATTGCAACTGGTCCGTTTAATTCAATTGCAGTTTTTAACATATCTCCAAGTTCTCTTTCATCTCTTGGAGCAAGAATTGTTAAGTTAGGAACATTTCTTAAGAAACTTAAATCATATGCACCATGGTGTGTTGGCCCATCATCACCAACCAGGCCTGCTCTATCAATTGCAAATATAACTGGCAAATTTTGTAAACAAACATCATGTATCACTTGATCATAAGCCCTTTGTAAAAATGTTGAATAAATCGCAACAACAGGTTTCATACCATTTGAAGCTAAACCAGCAGCAAAAGTTACAGCATGCTGTTCAGCGATGCCTACATCAAAAAACCTATCTGGAAACATTTCAGAAAATTTATCTAAGCCAGTACCTGAAGCCATTGCAGCAGTTATTGCAACAATTTTTTCATCTTTTTTAGCTAATTTAATCAAACAATCTGAAAATGATTTTGTAAAAGTTACACCTTTAGGTTCTGTTTCACCTGTTTTGATATTAAACGGAGAAATTCCATGAAATCTTGTTTTGTTATTTTCTGCATGCTGATAACCATGTCCTTTTTTTGTCAATACATGTAACAATATTGGACCTTTGATTTTCTTAATATTCTCAAACGCATTAATAAGGTCTCCAAGGTTATGTCCATCAACTGGACCATAATACCCGAATCCCAATTCTTTAAACAATAAACCAGGTGTTGTTGTAAAAGCTCTCATTGTTTCTTCTAAGTCAAGTATTGCTTTAGCTGCTTTCCCTCCAAATTTAGGCAATAATTTAAACAATTTAACAGCTTTTTTTCTTCTATCATGATAATGTGGATCAGTAACCATCTTTCTAAGATAAGAATTCATTGCACCAACATTGGGACTAATACTTGTTTCATTATCATTAAGCACAACAATCATATCAGATTTCATATGTCCTGCTTGGTTTAATCCTTCAAAACTCATACCTCCTGTTAATGCACCATCACCTATTACTGCTAAAACTTTATAATTCAACTTTTGAAGATCTCTTGCTTTTGCAATACCTAAAGCAGCAGATATAGAAGTTGAAGAATGTCCTGTATTAAAACTATCATGCTTAGATTCTTCTCTTTTTGGAAAACCTGCCAATCCTTTATGTTGTCTTAACGTCCCAAACTGATCTTTTCTTCCTGTTAATAATTTGTGGGTATAAGACTGATGCCCTACATCCCATACAATCTTATCTTTTGGACTCTCAAATACATAATGCATTGCAATAGTTAATTCTACTACACCTAAATTAGAAGCTAAATGTCCACCTGTCTTAGAAACAGTATTAATTATTTTTTCTCGTATCTCTTCAGCCAAATTCTTGAGTTGTTCTTTAGTTAAAACTCTCAAATCCTTTGGTTGATTAATCATATCTAAAAACATCTTTCCCCCAGAATTAGATTTATTTATTGGTTTATAAAGGTTGGTGCAAAAAGTTTAAAAATTGAAGTATTAATTACCTTATTATGGCAATGTTAAATACTTTTGTTTCCTTAATCATTGTTGCTGCACTGTTCTTAACAATGGTTATTCCTAAAATGGTAAGGTATATTGTAAATGGTCTTGCTTTGTTATCTATAGGTGTGCTTACTTTATTGTTTAATTATGGTTATATTCAATTTAATATTGGTAATTATCCTATTTTTAATTATGCAGTATTCTTTTTAACAGTTTTTGCAGGTAAACGTCTTTTGAAAGATGGATTTGTTTCACAAGAAAAACATATCAAATTTCCTTCAATTATTTTTGGAATAAGTATTATTGTAATAACTACTGTTCCAACATTGCATAAACTGGGTGTTATTGACTTTGTATTAACATATCCATCAGTAATTAATCATTTTCTTTATGTAATTGCTGGGATAGTGTTGATCATAGGTGCTTTTATTATCGTTCCAAGACTTCCAGCAAAGAAATAAATATATAAACATTATACTGTTCTTATCAAACAAAATGCAAGTCGAATATAAAGAAGTTGAATCAATAAATGAATTCATTGATGCAATAAGATTAAGAGCTGATATATTTATCATAGAACAAGGTTTTAAGCCAGGTTGGGAACCAGATGAAGATGATAAAGTTTCTAAACATTACATTAGTATTGTTGATAATGAAATTGTAGGTGCGGCCAGATTTCGAGAAGTTTCATCAAGCGAATTTAAAATTGAACGTATGGTAACTAAAAAAGAACTTAGGTCAAAACATATTGGTACAGGTTTAATTGAGTTTATGATTACAGATATAAAAAAACTAAAACCAAAACGTATTTGGGTTAGAAGTCAAGTTAGATCTCAATTTTTTTATGAGAAAGTTAATTTTACAGCAATTTCTAAACCTTATGATCTGTGGGGAGTTCAACATATTGATATGGATTATAATAAAAAATAATAAACCTTCATAACATATATAAACATCATAACTAATTCTTATACCATGGATATAGAAGAAGACCTTAAACGGCATCATCATTTGAATGATGAAGAAGCAGAACCAAAAAGATTTCCTACTCCAATAAGGATTATTCTCAGCTTATTTTTTTTATTACTTGTATCAACATGGACATTTTCTTATTATGGTGGTAAGTTAGATCCAGAACCAACCAATATCCCAAATAGAGAAGAAGTTGTTCCTTTAGGAATAAAACTAGGAAACACTTCAACAAAAATAACTACTAAAAACGATCTTTACAAATTCATTACACCCAAAGATCAAGAGATTAAGAGAATTGCTAATCGTATAGCAACAGAATCTTGTGAAGGCAACAGAGTTTGCCAAGCAAAAGCAATATACTATTTTGTTAGAGACAATTATGAATATATTTCCGATCCAATTGAATCTGAATATGTTGAATATCCTAGGGAATTCTTAACAATTGGTGGGGGGGACTGTGAATCAGGAACTATTGCTTTAGCTTCTTTGTTAGAATCTATTGGAATATATACAGAACTTGTATTCAAACCAAGCCATGCTTTTTTAAGAATTAAATTACCAGAAGCAAAAAGACGTTATCAAAGAGAAGGTTGGATTTATTTAGATTGGACATGTAATAGTTGCAAATTTGGAGAAGTTCCTTAATCCAAAACATTAATATCAGTTGAAGGTTTATCAACTTTAACAAATTCAATACCTACTTCTTTAAGATATTCTAAAGCAGCAGTATCAGGATATTCACCAGAAGTAATAAATCGTTTAACACCTGCATTAATTAACATTTTAGCACACAAAACACAAGGTGAATGTGTACAATATATGTCCGCACCAGAAAGATTAACTCCATGCAATCCAGCTTGAATTATTGCATTTTGTTCTGCGTGCGTTGCCCTACATATTTCATGCCTTTCACCAGAAGGAATATTTTGAGCATCTCTTAAACAACCAAGTTCTAGACAATCTTTACATCCAGCAGGAGCTCCATTATAACCTGTTGTTAAGATTCTTTTATTCCTTACCATAACTGCACCTACATGGTGCCTTTTACATGTACTTCTTTCTCCAACTAAGAAAGCAATTTTTATAAAATACTCATCCCACTTAGGTCTAGCCATGTTTTACCTCAAAAATCTCAATATCCTCTTTATGGCAAACAACTTTTCCATTAATCATTTCACAAATCTCTCCTTTAAGCTTTTTTGAAGCAACCTTTTTTAATTTAGCTTTTTTCACACTCTTTTTTTTTGTCATGAATTCACCTCTATAAACTTAGAAAAACTTCTTTCATCCGTATCAGAAACATTTTTAGGAAAACAACACGCAGGTAATTCTCTTGAACTAAGATGATATCTTAAACAATCACAACAAACACCATGTTTAGAGCAAGAAGTATGTAAACAAGGACAATTCTCTTTATTAGATAAAACTTTACACTCCATTTTCCCCCAAATATTAATTGTAACTTTAATTGTTTTTAAATGTTTTTATCAATTTAAGAAAAAAGTTTATAAACTATTAAACCAAAAATACTTTTATGGCACAAAAAGTATGTCCTGTGTGTAAAAACGGCAACCATAATGGTCCAGTAAAAAAGAAACTGACATTTGGACAAAAATCAGCTGATTTTGTTACAAGAATTGCAGGAAGCTGGTACTTTATCCTTTCTTTATTTGGATTTTTAGGAATTTGGATGGTCTTAAATCTTTATATGATTGATAAAAAATGGGACCCCTATCCGTTTATACTTCTGAACTTTGTTCTTTCAACTTTAGCAGCTGTACAAGCACCAGTTATCTTAATGAGTCAGAATAGGGCAGGTGAACGTGATCGTCTTAACCAAAAATATGATTATCAGGTTAATCGTAAAGCAGAACGTGAGATTCAAAACATGCAATCAGACTTAAATGAAATTAAAAGGATGATTAAAGAAAAAAGATAATCACTTAATCAATACTTTCTCAAAATATTCATTAAGAACTTGTTTAAACTCTTCCATTTCTTCTGGTGAAAAACCCTTCTCATTATCAAAGCTTTCATCAATACAAGAACCTGCCCTAAAGTTTTGTAAACAAAACTCTTTAGAACCTTTTAACCATTCACCAATCTTTTGAATATCACCTTTACTATGCAATTTTGGTAATATTGTACTTCTAAACTGATACTCTAAACTACTTTTTTTTATCAAATCAATACCTTCTTCTATTTTAGCCATATCAACAGAACAACCACAAGTTTCATCATACTTTTCTTTACAATTCTTAATATCCATTGCAATTGCATCAATCAATTTTTCATCAATTAATCTTTTCAAAAGTTCAGGATTACTTCCATTAGTATCAACCTTTACTTTTAATCCTAAGTCTTTAACTTTCTTGATTAATTCAACAATATTTTCATTTAGTAAAGGTTCACCACCACCAAAACAAACACCATCTAACCATTTCTTTCTAGACTTAAGAAATTCAATAAACTCTTCATTAGAAATGGTATCTAATTTACCTGGATTCAATACTAAATCTCTGTTATGACAAAAAGGACAAGAAAAATTGCACCCACCCATAAATACTGTTGATACTGTATATGGGGGGTAATTAACTAAACAAGTTTTTTGCAAACCTTTAATCATGCAATTATCTCCTTTGTTCTATTCAAATCTTGTGAGACTCCAGATATATTTCCTTGCTTGTCAAAAAACATTACAACTGGCAATTGTAATCCATGCTCATCTCGAATTAATTGTTGCCTTACATCTTTGTAATATTTCTGAAAGTTTTGCTTTCCATCTGGACTGCTTAAATCAATCGCCTCCCCAAGTAAACTAATCTTTGATAAAAATTCTTTAGTATCTTTGCATTTCTCACAGTTTGGAAATGTAAATATCTTGTAAGAATTTACATCACCAATTTCAGCTAAGTTTGTTCCATCTTGTTCTACAACAATCTTTGCCTTGAAATCTGAGGCCAAACTCTTATTCTCTTCATATTCAAGTCTGTCTTTATACTCTTCTTTCTTTCCAACATTCCATTTACTTACTGGTCTGAAATATCCAACAATTCTTGTATAAACTTCAGTTTCTTGGCCACAACTATTACATGTTACCTGTTCTCCTTTTAGATAACCATGGTCTTTACAAACACTAAATGTTGGTGTTATTGAGAAATATGGCAGTTTTGTATTTTCTGCAATCTTTCTAACTAGTTGTTTACAACTGTCACCTGAAGCCAATCTTTCACCTAGGAATGTATGGAATATTGTACCTCCTGTATATAATGGCTGTATTTGGTCTTGATGCTCAACTGCTTCAATTGCATCTTCAGTTTTATCAACAGGTAATTGTGTTGAATTTGTTAAATAAGGTGTTTCTTCACCAGCAGTTATAATATCTGGGTATTTTTCTTTATCACTTTTTGCTAGTCTATAAGATGCACTTTCAGCAGGACTAGCTTCTAGGTTGTATAAATTACCTGTTTCTTGTTGAAAATCTTTAAGTCTGTTTCGCATATGTTCAAGTACCTCAACAGTAAAGTCTTTACCTTCTTCTGTACTGATGTCTTTACCTAGGAAATTCCTACAACATTCATTCATTCCACAAAGTCCAATTGTTGCGAAATGGTTATCAAATGTTCCTAGATATCTTTTAGTGTATGGCATTAACCCTGACTTAAGGTTATTATCTACAATACCTCTTTTAATTTCTAAAGAAGTTTTTGCAAGTTCCATATAATAACTTAACTTTTTGAGGAATTCTTCTTTACTTTGAGCTTCATAACCAAGCCTGTTCATGTTTAATGTTACTACACCAACACTTCCTGTGTTATCTCCTGGACCCCACATACTTCCTGGCCTGTTAATCAATTCAAGTTGGTTTAAATTTAATCTACAACACATAGCTCTTATTGCTCCTGGATCTAGGCCAGAGCCAATATAATTTTGAAAATATGGCATTCCATATTTAGCAGTTGCATCAAACAAAATGTTTGCATTCTCACTGTCCCAATCAAAATCTTTTGTTAAGTTATATGTTGGAATTGGGAATGTAAATATCCTTCCATTTGCATCTCCTTCACTCATAACTTCTAAGAATGCTTTGTTAATCATATCCATTTCTTTTTGACAATCTCCATATGTAAAGTCTTGAGGTTCACCACCAACGATTGCAGGTTTATCTTTCATATCTTTTGGTACAACCCAATCAAAGGTTAAATTAGAGAACGGATATTGTGATCCCCATCTTGACGGTATGTTTAGGCTATAAACTAATTCTTGCATAGCTTGTTTAACTTCTTTGTAAGAAAGGTTATCCTTTTTTGCAAATGGTGATAAAAGTGTATCTACAGAAGAAAATGCTTGTGCTCCTGCAAACTCCATTTGGAGACATCCTATAAAATTAACCATTTGATGAACTACTACTGGCATATGTTTAGCTGGTTTTGCATCAACTTTATTTGGCACACCACCAAAACCTTCTTTTAATAGTTTTGTAAGCGACCATCCAGCACAATACCCAATAAATCCATGGCTAAGGTCATGAATATGCATATAACCATCTTTATGTGCTTTAGAAACTGCTTCTGGATAGATTTCATTTAATGTATAATTAGCAATAACTTTTCCTGCTGTATATAACATTAATCCTGAGAATGAATAGTCTTCATTACTATTTTCATTAACTCTCCAGTCAGACTGTCTTAGATACGAACTTATTGTGTTTGATACATCAACAAACATATCTTTTGTTTCTCTAATCTTTTTATGTTGTTGTCTGTATAATATGTATGCTTTGGCAGTCTTCGCATGACCTGATTTAATTAATACTTTTTCAACAATATCTTGAGCTTCTTCTACTGTGGGGATCTCTTTAGATGTAAATTTAAATTCTAATATTGTCAATACTTTTTGTGTAATTTCTTCAGCAGCATTCTTATCACTTCCTCCTACTGATTGTGCTGATTTGAATATAGCATTTGTTATCTTTTCAGGTACAAATTCAACTATCCTTCCATCTCTTTTTCTTATTTGAGTTATTGTTGTTTTTTCTTCAGTCATTTTGTTCTACCTCTTTTAATTTTTAGCCCCTCTTTTAATATTTTAATCACCTTTTATCTTGTTAAGTTCTTTTTCGAATGATTTTAGGTCAGTAAATTCTCTATACACTGACGCAAAACGAATATAAGCAATCTTGTCTAGCTCCTTTAATTTATCCATTACCATTTCTCCAATTTCTGTGCTTTGAATTTCAATTGAATCTTTTTTTCTAAGATCAGCTTCAATTTCATCAACAATTCTTTCAATTTTTTCAATTTTGATTGGTCTTTTTTCACAAGCCCTCATAAATCCTCTTATGAGTTTGTTACGATCAAATCTCTCTCGATTCTTGTTCTTTTTTACAACTGTTAACTCAATCTCTTCAATTCTTTCGTAAGTTGTAAACCTTTTATTGCATTTTAGACACTCTCTTCTTCGTCTTGTAGATCCTAGTTCTGTTTCTCTTGAATCTGTGACTTTTGTCTGGTCTGCGTGGCAATATGGGCATATCATTTGGTCAAAAACACAACATATTGTGTGTATTTCTTGTAAAACATCTATATCTGGTATTGTAAATATTATATAAACGTTTTGTTTTTACTCATTAATAACTACTACATATTGTGTATGTGTGACATATATACTACAATATATGCTTGTTTAAATGACCTCCTAATATTTAAACATTTTGCTTATATATTATATATGTTTTAGCTTAGAATTCACTTTTTTGTTATCTAATAAGTGCTTGAAATGTTTATGCTTCTTTAACCATTTTAAGTGATGCTCGTCGATAGGATGTTCCTTTTCTTTTTTTCTTTGATAATGGTGGTGCATGTAGAAGTGATGGAAATGACTTCCAAGTTTCTCAAATTTCTTTTTAAAATAAGGCCATTCAGTTCCAAATCTAGATTCATATAATTTAATGATCCCTTTGCCTTCTTTTTCACCTTCTCTAATAAATTTCTCTAGAGTCTCAATAGCATCAGGAAATATATTCACTTCATATCCACCAATCATATTCTTGCCTTTTTTAATTAGTTTATAGAAATCATCTAATGAATCTGTATCAGAAAAGCATAATGTTTTTCCCATTTCTGAAGTATTGTGTGCATCAGTTCCAGCACTCATACCTTTGTTAGCTTTTTTTGCCCATGCAATTGCTTTTTTATTCATACTTCTAAAACAAACACCATTTATACCCTCAATAAAGTCTATTTTCTTTATATTAAATTTCTCTTCAGAGTTCATAACACCAGTTATTCCTGCACCATACGGATGTGGAACACCAACATAAAAACCATTTGATTTTGCCATATCTAATATTTCAGAGAATGTTTTTTGGATAAAAAAAGGATTTTTCGCTTTTAACGGCTTAATCTTTTTGTCAAACCAACTAATTAAATTAGATGCGTGAGTTGAATAGACTAAAATATGTGAGCCAATTTTTGTTGTTATTTCAATACCTGGAACAAAAAAAACTTTTTTCTTGTTTAACTTAACTGCTTTTTGAACACCTTTAATTTCATTATGGTCTGTAATTGCAAAACCAAACCCAAGATTCTTAGCTTTCCTTAGTGCATTCTCAACTTTAGAAATACCATCCATACTATATTGTGTATGGAAGTGCATATCAACTCCAACAATCCCTTCTTTATTTAATTTCTTAAAGTCAGGTTTTTGAAAATAATATTTTGTCATAGCTTGTTTTTAGTTATAGTATTATATAAACTTTGCTCCAGTTTAAATCAAAAACTATTTAAACCATAACCTCAAATATTAATACATGCCAATAGACATAAACTTACCAATATTTTTAGCATTAGTATTATCTTATGCTTTACCTCAATTTGGTAAGATTTTAATCATTATTTTTAAGCACAAACAAAAGTTTAAAATTAGAGATTTAATTGTTACTGGTGGAATGCCTAGTGTTCATTCTTCAATTGTTATAGGGCTTTTAACCATCATCGGTTTAACAGAGGGCTTTTCAACATTATTTTATCTTGCATTAGCTTTTGCAGCAGTTGTTTTAAGAGATGCAATGGGTGTTAGACGAACAGCAGGTGAAGAAGGCCGAATCTTAAACCAAGTAATAAAGAAAACAAAGGTTAAAGTTCCAAAACTTCATTATTCTTTAGGTCATACACCAGCACAGGTTGCTGTTGGATCAATTATTGGTTTTATAACTTCTTACCTTGTTTTTATTCTAATATGAAGAATTTTAAATGTAAACGATGTGGGGATTGTTGTTATACTCCTAGACTAACTAAGAAAGATATTCTAAGAATTAAAAAAGCAGGATTAAAAGATTTTATTTTTACAGACAATTTTGGTGTTAAGTACATAAAAGAAAAGAATGGTAAATGTATGTTTCTTAAACAAGGAAAAAAAGCAACATGCACAATTCATCAATATAGAGCAGAAATCTGTAGACAGTATCCTACTTGCTTAAATAAAGGGTCTTGTAAACCAGTAGAATTTAGTTTTGATTTATATCTAAAAGAAAGAAAAAAATAAATTATTTTTTAGACTTTTTCTTTGTAACCTTTTTAATTGCTTTTTTCTTAGTTGCTTTCTTAACAGGCTTCTTTTTATTTAAAACATTCTTAGTTTTTTGTCCTATTATTTTCTCATCTTTCTTTGGCCTATTAACAAAAACACTTTCAATAAACATAATTCCAATTACCAAAGGTGCTGAAGCTAAAAAGATAAATCTTAATACACTTTCAAGACCTACATACTTGCCATTAACTGTATGTGTTATTACATGTGCAAAAGTAAATATACTGTAAGCTATTAATAACCAGCCACCTTGTTTTTCCCATTTACTTCCAACTTGTGTTAAAATTAATATGATGCCTCCAATAAAAAACTCAGAAAATACAAGTACTTGTAAAGAAATTGCTTTAGGTATCTCGGGTAATGTTAGTCCTTGTGATAATATTGAGAATAATAGCCACCAAGCTCCTATCAAATAACCAATCATAATAGCAGCTTTTTTTAATTTGTTTGATGTCATGAATAATCACCTCTATTGTAAAATATGAACTGCTCATTAATAAAACTTTTTATTTTAGTAATGTCAAGAATCATCGGTCAATAGATTGGTGGCATGAAGCTAGTGCTTCATCCTCATTATGATAGACCAATGGTTCTTGAGCATGCGCAGAAATATACTATTTTCTAAAATTAGATAGTGGACTTTGTCTACTGGTCAAATAGACAATTGGTATATTTCTGACATATTAATTTAGGAACCCTTAAATAATATTTAATTTTTCTTAATTCTTATGACCCACTCTATTGGCGGACAAGCAGTTATTGAGGGCGTTATGATGCGTTCTCAGAAACATTTAGCAGTAGCTGTTAGACTAGAGAACGGAAAAATTAAAATTAAGAAACAAAAACTTAAGAAAGTTCTATTTTCTAAGATTTTCTTTTTAAGGGGTATAACTAATTTAATAGATACACTTAAACTTGGCATTAAAACATTAAACTGGTCTGCTGAACAACAGATGGATGAAGATGAAAAAGAAAGTAGTGGTATAATCACTGTTTTAGGTACAATATTTGCAGTTGTTATGGCACTTGGATTGTTTAAATTTCTTCCTTTGTTTATCACAAAGGCAATAAACCCAACAAACCCTTTCGTTTTTAATTTTTATGATGGATTTATTAAGATAATAGTTTTTATTGGATACTTATTAGTTATCTCAAGATTTTCAGAAGTAAAGCGCGTATTTCAATATCATGGTGCTGAACACCAAGTAATTGGTTGTTTTGAAGCTAAAAAGAAGCTAACACCCAAAAATTGTAGAAAATATCATAAAGAACATAAAAGGTGTGGTACAAATTTCTTGTTTTTAGTAATATTTATTAGTATTTTTATTTACTTTTTAATACCTATAAAATTCAATTTCTTTTTAAACTTATTATTAAGAATCTTGTTCCTTCCATTTATTGCAGGTATTTCATATGAATTGATTAAATTAACAGGAAAATATGATAATTGGCTTACTTCTTTGATATCTATGCCTGGATTATTGATGCAAAGACTTACTACTTTTAAGCCAGATACAAAACAATTGGAAGTTGCGATTGCTTCTTTACAAACAGTATTCAAAGCTGAGAAAATCAAATATTAAGCTAAAATATTTAAGAATTATATTGTCATTAGTATAAGAAATACTAGTAGCCATTATCAATACAAAATATCCGAAAGATATATAAATGAACAGTCGGTATATTCATTAAACAGCTTACGCTGAATTTAAAAAGATAGAGAGGTAAAAACAAAAATGAAATGGACATATTTAATAGGTTTATTGTTAGTTATCTTAATGATTGGTTGTTCAGCACCAGAAGAAGATACAACAGCAGCCGATGCAGCAGCAGCCGATGCAGCAGCAGCCGAAGCAGTAGCAGCCGAAGCAGCAGCAACTGAAGCAGCAGCAGCCGAAGCAGCAGTAGCTGAAGCAGCAGCAGCCGAAGCAGCAGCAGCAGAGCCAGCAGATGATGTACAAATGATTGAACCAGACATGGTTGATACATCCGAATTTACTGACTCACAACTTGCACAAATGGAAAGTTTGAAAGCCGCTTGTCAAAAAGGTAGTTTAGGTCTATGTACAGCTTTGAAAACACATTATGGTATCGATATGAGTCCTGGCGATGCAATGGCAGAAGCTCCAGTTGACGATGCTATGACAGACGATGCAATGGCAGAAGCTCCAGTAGACGATGCTATGACAGCAGAGTAAATCTTCTTTTTTTTCTTCTTTTTTTAGAAAATTATTTAAATTACTTTCTTATCAATCTTTTAATTAGCAGGATATCGCTGAAACATGAGAGGTAAAATAAAATGAAATATACATATTTAATTGGATTATTACTAGTTGTTTTAATGGTTGGTTGTTCAGCACCAGAAGAAGCACCAGCTGATGATACAACAGCACCAGCAACAGATGATACAACAGCTCCAGCAGCAGATGTAGCTCCTGAAGCAGACGCAGCTGATATAACTGGACCATCAGATCAAATTATTCCTGAAGAAAATGTTGATCTTGAAGATTCTGACTTAAACGATTTACAAAAAGAACAAATTGAACGAATGACTGCATCTTGTAAAGCAGGAAACGCTGGATTATGTGCAGCTTTAAAAACTCAATATGGTATTGAAGTTGATATGAATCCTGGTGAAGATACTGGCATTGAAGAAATCGAAGAACAAGAAGCATAAGCTTCTTTTTTTATTTATTTTTTAGAAAAATATTTAAACTAGATTCTCAATTTTAAGTTATATGGGAAAAAAAGAGACTACAAGTGTAGCATTCTTAATAGTTGCAATCTTAGTAATTGCTATTGGATTAGTTTTATTCTATCCTTTACTTGATAATGTTCAACCTCTTGGTGGGACAGAACCTTTACAGCCAACTCAAACAGGTCAGCCAACACAACCTACAACTATTGAACCAAATCAACCTGATCAAACAGTTCCAACGTCTCCTGAAATTCAACCAACTTCACCAATTGTTCAAGACTCAATTATTGAAGAAATAATTGATGAAGAACCTATTCTTAAACCTGCATCTGATGAAGTTGTTATTAGAATATTAAGGACTAATTTTGATCCAGAAGAATTAAATGTAGATGTTGGTACAACAGTTACCTGGATTAATGAAGGCACACAAGCACACCAATTACATCATATAGCAGTTAACCGTAAGTTTACTTCAGATAGAATCTTACCTGGAGACACTTTTTCTTATACTTTTGATGAACCAGGAACTTATCGATATGGTGATACAATTAGAACTTATTTAGATGGTTATATTACTGTTGGAGATGGCAACGAAATTACTGGAAATGTAATTGGCGGTTTTGCTAAAACTAATGTCTTACCTCTTTTCATACTTGCTACTATTATATTTATTCTATCTTTATGTTATGTTGTTACTAAACATTAGAAAAAGTCATTAATTCCTTTTTGAACTACTTCATATTCTTTTACTTCTTGTTTAATTGGTTTACCATCAAATACTGGAACACCATATTCTCCATCAAACCCTGGCTTTACATATATTTGTCCAACTCTATTCTTCATAATTACTTCAACAATTCTTTCATCAACTACTTTTAATAATTCTTCTTTTGTTGCTTTTAACAAAATATGAATTTCGTTTCCAAAAGCAGCTATTAGTTTGTTATACTCTGTCCAAACTTTCTTTGTTGCGACCCCAACACCTAGTACCTTAGATATAATATCTGAAATAGGTATTAATTTATAGAAATCTTTTCCGTCAGTTGGCTTAAATCCTTCTTTTCTATCAGCAAGTTCTTCAACTCTAAATTCAACACCAATTGTAATTGGCTTACCACATTTTGGACAAATCTTATTATGTTTTAAACTTTCTTTTGGAGACATACATACATCACAATTTCTATGCCCGTCCCAATGATATTTTCCATAAGCTGGGTCAACTTCTATTGTACCATTTAGTCCTTGTTTTGTTCTTATTGCTTTAAGAATATTATCATATGTTAATTCTTTAAGATTAAATAACGTAGCTTCTCTACCAATTCTCCATGGCCAGAACGAATGCGAATCAGAATTGCTAACCAAAGCATATTTATCTAGTTTTGATAACCTCCAATTCATTGGCGGATCAGAACTTAACCCCGTTTCCAAAGCATGGATATGTCTTGCTTGATCTTTAAAACCTTCTTCAACAGAATCAAAACCACCATTGCTTCCCAACAATCCAAACCAAGGTGTCCAACAATTATGTACGGCTAAATTCTCAGTAATATAAGAATGGTCTTCCTTTACTTCAAGGTTATATACTAATCCATTGTACTGTTTTTTATTTATTTTAATTACTGGTAGATAAACATAATTTTCATCTAACCAACCTTTTCTTCTGTCAATCTTAGCTTTAAATATCTTAAATTCTGGTAAATCTAATAAACCTAGATTGTCATTAAAAAAAGAAAGGTTTGTGAAATGATATATATCCTTATTTGCTTTAATTCTTCTATCATTAATAATATTTAGCTTTAAATTTCTTCTTTTATTTACACTTTTAGCAGTTGTTTTTGATATTGATGGAATAATTCCTATCTTTAGCATTATTGTTTTAAACTGATTAAATAATTCAATCGAGCTTGTATAACCAGCATCACCTCTCCACCATCCAATTAGTAATTGTTTAAGCTTATTCTCTGGCAGATTCAAAAACCAACTAGGAATTTGTTTATTATACGATCTTCTTGGGCTATCAACATAAAATAACTTAAAAAATTCGCATAATATCTTTGAATGAACAGAGAGTGATATTCCATTTGAATTTATTTCATCCTTAACTATAATATTAATAAAAGGTCCAAATAAATTTATTAATAATTGTTCAACATCTTTGATATACTCAATCTCCTCTTTTGAGAAAGTAAAAGATATATGGTCTCTTGTAGAATGTCCTTCTGCTAGATAATAACCAATTAATCGACAGAAATCCTCCGAAACTTTAATCTCATTTTTAATAAGTAAGTTTTTTAAAAAGCTCCTTTCTTTTCTTGGTTTAATATATCCTTTTTCTTTAAAGAAACTACAATTGATATTATCTGATATTTTAATATTTTTAATATCTTTTATTTGATTATATCTTGGATATAAAGCAATATCACCTTTTTCAATGTTTTTTGCTTGTGTCCATACTGGCTTATATCTCTCAAATTCTTTTTTATTACATCTCCTTTTTAAGTATGCACAAGTTGGTTTACAAATCGTGTGAGACATATTCTTACATTCTTTATAACTTTTTATTGAAAGAATTGGATGTTCAGGTGTAAAATATGTTCCTATCTTCATACAGGCAGGTATTATCTCAATAATCTGCCCATCATACTTTCTTTTGTAGATATCTTCAACTTTTCTATATCTTCCCTTGTGTGTTACTACTTGATCTCCTTTTTTAATGTTTTTAATCTCATTCATTTTTTTATTAGTTTGAATTAATGAATTTGGAATCAAACAATGCGCAGGTATTACTTCAATATCTTTAGATATGCTTCTCATTTCTTCAACTAATTCAGGACAAGAAACCTTAAATATTGGTCTGCCATCATAATCAATTCTACCTTTACTTAAGAAGAATTTAGTTATTTGATCAACTGTATCAAAATTAGGTGCTAAGATAATGTTATGAACTCTTCTTCCTTTACCCATATCAGTATATATTAAAGAAACTTCTGATTGTAATAGGAAATTCATTCCACCTTTTGATTTAAGAATGCCTGTTCCATCATCTGTTAAGTTAGCTTTTAACTCTTTAATCCATTTTGGATGGGTAAAATCAGATGTTCCAAGCAAATTTAGACCTTTAACTTTTGCCCATTTTTCTAAGTTTGCAATATCTAAATGTTTAGAACAAGCTCTTGAATACTTAGAATGTAAATGCAAGTCTGAGATTATTTTCATATATAAAAGAAAAAGATTAGTATTTATAATTATTGTGATACTATATTTTTATTATATCTTGCAAAAGTTTAAATATTAATAACCAATTAAGAGTAAATAGGAGGGATAATATGAAAATATATACTTTGTTAATAATTGCATTGTTTTTAATTACTGCTTGTTCACCAACTGATGTTGAACCAGAAGTTACTGATGAGCTTCCTGATGATACAACTGTAGATAACGCAAGTGATTCAACAGATACTTCTGATAAT
>Ga0257124_1000275_pt1 | contig 64951 bp, 52 predicted proteins | sample SI106_150metaG_FD_190154 | JGI IMG/M metagenome (GOLD analysis project Ga0257124, IMG submission 190154) | Marine microbial communities from Saanich Inlet, British Columbia, Canada - SI106_150 | ecosystem: Environmental > Aquatic > Marine > Inlet | place: Canada: British Columbia | collected...
CGAGCCTCCGGTAACAACGGAGCCACCAACGACCGAGCCTCCGGTAACAACGGAGCCACCAACGACCGAGCCTCCGGTAACAACGGAGCCACCAACGACCGAGCCTCCGGTAACAACGGAGCCACCAACGACCGAGCCTCCAGTAACAACAGAGCCACCCGTTGTTCCCCTGCCCTCTCCGGAACCACCAGTACCGCCGATTGCGCCAGCACCACCAGAGGAACCGGCAAAGCCAGATAAACCGGATAAGCCAGAGAAAGCATCCCGGGCAGACAGTCCGGAGGATCCAGCCAAGCCCAAGAAAGGGGATAAGCCAGAGAAAGCGTCCCGGGCAGACAGTCCGGAGGATCCAGCCAAACCCAAGAAAGGGGATAAGCCAGAGAAAGCGTCCCGGGCAGATAGTCCGGAGGAGCCAGCCAAGCCCAAGAAAGGGGATAAGCCAGAGAAAGCGTCCCGGGCGGACAGCCCAGAGGAGCCAGCCAAGCAAGAGAAAACGGCCAGGCCAGATAAGCCGGAAAAGGCGGATCGCCCGGATAAGGGGCTCAAATTAGGTCAGGCTAGAAATGAGACTGAAGATGTAGGTGGAAGTACCGAGACAACCGCATTCCAGCTTTCTGTGAACAGAAATGGGAATGGTCCCACTCCCAAGGTTCGTGATGAAGGCAGTGTTGATGAGCCCAAACCGGATAAGAGAGTCAAGACCGCCATCGGAGCATATCAAAAGAACAAGGAAGATAGCGAGACCCGTAGAACCGGTCGAGGTTTTGAAATTCCTGGACTCGAGAAAGATAAAGACAATCGAAAGTCAGGCGGGTTTAAGGGTTAATTGAGGAGAGGGATTCGGGAGGGCTCGTTATGCAGCGCTTCCGAGAAGACATACCTGAGGTCCGCTCACTCGTCGAAGGTGACGATGCCACCTCCTCCTCGCGAGCCGCCCCCAGCTACGCCTTCTCGAAACCCCTTCATATACACGATCCCTCCCGAAGTACTCTCCTACATTAAGAGAGGAGGAATTAGCTAGATAATCACATTGAAATATTCCCTTGATTGAGGAGGGGGTTTCGAGGATGTGGTTTGGGGGAGAGTGCTCAGGGTAGTCGTTTCTAATTCATTCGTGAGGAGGAGGTGGCATAGTCACCTTCGACGAGGGAAGGGCTTAGAAAGGGCTGCCATGAGCGCACTCACACAAGCCCAAATCCCCGAAACCCCCTCCTCAATCAATCAACTCTAGAGAGTGGCTTCCAGTACCTGGGCGTAATCGCATACTCCCTTGAGGACTTTTCGGATTCCCGATTCCTTGAGAGTCTTTAAATTGCATTTCTTCCTGGCGTGGCGAAAGAGTTCGAACTCTATGGCTTCGCGGCCAATCAATTCCCGCATTTCATCGTCTGGAATGAGTAGTTCATGAATTCCAACTCGGCCTTTGTATCCTGTGAAGCCGCATTTATCACATCCGGCCTTTCGATAGAGTTTCATCGCTTTGGAGGATTTCACACCCATGGCCTTTAGTTCTTCGATGCTAGCAGTATATTCCTCTCTACAGGATGGGCACATGCGGCGAACGAGTCGTTGAGCCAGAACGGAAGCTAAAGTAGCAGCCACCAGGTAGGTGTCACAGCCCATGTTTGCTAATCGGGTAACGGTTCCTACAGAGGAGTTCGTATGGATAGTAGATAACACCAGGTGACCTGTGAGGGATGCCTGAATAGATAGTTCGGCGGTCTCACGGTCTCGAATCTCTCCCACCATGATCACATCCGGGTCTTGACGGAGGATGGAGCGGAGTCCTGTGGCAAATCCAAAACCAGCTTTATTTTCGATCTGACATTGAGTCATTTGGTCAAGACGATATTCCACCGGATCTTCCAGGGTGGTGACATTGCGATCATCGGTGGCAACTTCTTTGAGAATAGTATAGAGAGTCGTGGTCTTACCGGACCCGGTTGGTCCCGCAGCCAGGATGATTCCATGAGGTTTTATGATCACCTGACGAATTCTCTCTTCGTCCTCCCTGGAGAAACCCAGGGTGGGAAATTCCAGAACGATACTAGAAGTATCTAGAACCCTGATCACAATTTTTTCTCCGTAAATACTGGGCAGGGAAGAAACGCGAAAATCAATTTGGCGCCCTTCAAAAGTGAGCCGGATTCTTCCGTCCTGGGGAATTCTTTTTTCCGAGATATCCAGGTCTGCCATGACCTTTAAAATAGTGATGATATTATCTTGTAGATGTTTAGGGGGCGATGGAACTTCCTGAAGCAATCCATCGATACGAAAGCGTATCAGGAATCTCTTTTCCCTGGGCTCTACGTGAATATCAGAGGCTTTGCGGCGAATTGCCTGGCGAAAAAGAGCCTGTACGTATTTAACCGTGGGGGCGTCTTTTTCATCAGAAATTGCCGCAGAAATTTGGTCGATGACATCTAGGGCGGCGGGTCCTTCCTGTTCTTCGCTTTGCTGTTGGTCAAAACCGGTGAGTACATCCCGAATCTCAGCACTGTCGCCAAAGGCGGAATTGAGAAGAGACTCAATTCGGAATTTTTCCGCATACTTGGGTTTGATCTTGTAGCCGGTCTGGTCATAGATTTCTTCCAGAGCGTAAAGATCAAGGGGATCAGTTGTGGCGACCTCAAGAATCTTGTTGGTAGATTTTTTCAGAGGAATGATATTGCTTGATCTGAGGTATCTCTCTGGTAGGACATTTCGCAAATCCACTGAGAAATCCACTTGTTCCCGCGCTAGAAAAGGGATGCCAGATAACTCTGAAAGAACGGGATAGATATAATCGTCTTGTATCCGCTCGGAAAAGATCAGCGCTTGATCATAAAACAGGGATCTTTCCTGGATGAGTGCATGAACAACTTTAAAGTCTTCCGGACTGAGAGCGACATCCTGTTTTAAACGGTCTTTGAGGCGATTGTCCTGCATAGAGTGGCTTTGATTATCTAGGACTGTTGATCGGGACTCTTATCCTTTGAATTCGCTGAATTTTATGCACACTAGGACGGGAGCGTTGAATGGGATTGGTCTGAGTGGCGAAATTTTCTGAGCGGGCATGCCCCTGGATGAGGTCTCCTACAGTGATGACCATCGTCCATCTTCCATCTGGATTCACACCGTCGCGGGTTGATTCCAGGAAGGACTTCACTAAGTTTCCATCAACAACAGTTGAGGTTGCCGAGGGAAACCCTGTTTTTTGTAAAAAAAAACCAGTCTCCTTGCCATTGATAAACACACTTCGCGTCTGCGGAAGGGTCGCTCCCTTTTCGTCTAGTTTGAGGTCCTCACCTTCTAAGGCCTGAACCTCAATACCATTCGACAAGAACATGAGAAGAGTGAAGAATAGGAGCTTTCTTGGAATCATACTGTATACATTATACCGCCCAAAGCCTCCTAAGGGCTATTGAACCCATTGAAAATCATTCTTTTAAGGTCTCTTTTTCCAGTTTCCATCCAAGTTGGTGGGAGAGTTTCCAAGGATGGTGGATTTTCATCATCTGTAAGATTCGATGGACCAGTCTCTGGTTGAAGATATTGGGAAGCATCGGAAAATCCTGGGCAAAAAGTTGTTCAAGAAAGGTATGAGGCTCCTCCATAATTTTAGATATTTTTTGGCGGATTCCAGCAATAACAGGCTTTCTTTTCTCTCTAAATTGATCAATAGATAGAAGCGATCCGAGATTCATACTCAGGATCTCAAAGTCATCAATGGTATTTAGAAAGATTTGTTCTGCGAAGTTCCGATCCACCTGGTCCCAGTGCTCGGTTTTTTCGGGATAGATTCTTGAATAGAGTTCAACAAACAGGTTTGCGCAAAAATAAGGAACGGGTATTAAGGTGAGTTGCTTAACTTTTTCCAAAGCGTCCTTGAAAGCCCTCTGGAATTGAGGATTTCTAGCAATGGCATAGCCAAAGGTATTTTGATGGGCAGAGCCAAGGGGTCGAATGCTCAATTTTTCGTAAATATCATTGGTCAAAACCATTGGAATCTCTTTCTGGTAGCCATAAAATATCTCCACATGGGTAAGCCAGGATCTGGCCCGTCCGCTATAGGGATAAAGATTAGCACTAAAAATTACATCCCCAGTTTGGAGTCCTGACTGGGGAATACTCAGAAACTTAAGATTCTTTGATTGGCAGGAAATCTCATCACAAATCGTCACGGTCTGCCCCTCTTCTAAATATTTGTATTTCTTGCCCATTAAGATTTCACCTGGTTCGCCATTGGATTGAAGAGAAAGATAGACCTCTCTTTTCCAGTCAATATAGGTACGCAGAGTCCCGTCAGGACGAAGATAAATCCCTGTATCCGGACAGGAGCCGCCGTCCGTGTATATCTCAACCAACCGGGTCCGGCCAGCCGCATTTCTCATCGTACAGAGTCTTGGAGAATTCTCCCTTTGAAAACATTTGAAAGAAGGATCATCATCGAAGAGTTGAGTTGTTTGGGGTAAGGGAGAAAACGCTCCAGGGGATTTCTTCCCATTTGTCATGGTGAATTTCCGGGAGGCTTGAAACAAGCCGGATGCTGTCAATCTGAGGAGATTTTCAACTTTGTTCTCGCTGAATTCCAGAGGCAGAAAGGGAAACCTGCGCAGAAACATTTGGTAGAGCGTTTCTCTGGGCTCAGAAATCATTCGAGTCCAGGTCAAACTTTGACTTTCAAGCTGAGTTTCTCTCTTCTGTATCATTTCCTCCACAGATTCAAAATGGGGGGTGTGAGCGGCAACCAGCTCAAAGTATTCAAAGGTGTTTTTTAAAAGATATTCGGGCAGGATTCTTTCAAAATACGGCCATTTAGCACCGGTGTTTTCAAAAGTTTCCTGGAATAATGAGAAAAACAACAGGCTGCAAAATGCCTGAGTTTTTTCCAGGTGTCTTTTTTTACCGTCCATATAGTCCTGGAAATTTCTTTGGAACTTTGGGTTTCTCAAGATCACATAAGAAAAGGTGTTGTAGAGAACAGAGTCCATCGGGCTTAGTGCTGGGGGTTCATACATGTCACTGCTGACCACATAGGGTATCCCTGAACGGAAGCCGGCGAATATACTGACATGGGTGAGTTCAGCCTTTCTCAGTCCTGTGTAGGGACTAAGATCACCCGAGAAAATTACATCCCCGGTTTGTAGTCCCTGTTTTGGAATGGATAGAAAGGTGAGCCTGGTACTCAGGCAGCGAGATTGTAGGCAGTCAATGACTTCCTCACCATTCTCAAAGGCCTGGTAGGAATCTCGATGCAGCATCTCCTGCAGTTTCCCCTGGGGGTCCAGGTGCACGTAGTAGGAGTTTTTCCAGTTTACATGGCTCATTAGCTGGCCGCCGGGGTAGAAATAGGTCGCAGTAGAAGGACTGATTCTGCCATCCGGGATTTCCTCCACGGAAATGATCTTGCCCTCCTCTCCTTTGCCAATACATATTTTCGTTTTCTCCGCAGTTGGGTAGCAGTGAAACTGGAGACTATAGAGATTGGGCGTAAATAGGAGACCGAGCAGTAGAATCGAGGTTCTTATCATAGGGGTTCATTCTATCTTGTCTTTAGAATAGGGGTGAAGTAGGAAAACTCCTGTATTGAGAGTATACTTTTGAGAGTATTCTCCCATGTGTGTTCTTCGATCCATTCTTGAATCTATCGCGCTCTTAAGCAGATCTGCCCTTTTCCTTGGAGTTCTTCTTCATTTCCTACAGATTACTCCGGTTATCGCTGGAAAAAAGAAAGTGACTATCCATACCTTCGTTACGGAGCAATGGCAGGAAAGTGATTATCTCGGGGCGGGATACCATGTGCAGTGGGATAGAATTCGACCCAATATATGGGTGAGAGTACATCGAGTAGAGGGGGAGGTCACAGATACGGTCGGACTTCCCAACAATGCCATGGCAGGTCAGGGAGCCGAGTGGGATTTACCCTATGATCGTAACAATCTTTTTTCACGGATTCCCAATTCAGAAATTTCAGCTGTTGAGCCCGATAGCGGTGAATGTACGGGGGGGGGACGCTGTTTTGGAGACTGGGTCAATAATGAAGAAACCTGGGAAGAGTCCCGTAATCCGGGGAAATATAAGGACTCTGAAGGCGACTCTTTTCTTACGCTGACATTTCCAGATCAAGGTGGCTCTGAGCCGCACGGTCAAAGAAGGACAAGATTCCGCTTTGATGTTTTTGTGGAAGACAATACCCCCTATTGGCTAAGGGATAACTCAGGTGGATATTCGGACTGGGATAATCCGGCAGCTCCGGCCGAGCCATACTATCCATTTCGCTGGATAACATTTCGTATCACCAGCGCAACGGACCCCGCAACCGACCTGGTTCGCAGGTCTGAAGATCTCTATTTTACAGAGCGTAATATGGAAAAGGCGGGGGATGAAGATATTTTTAAGATCAATGACGAGAGAGTGAATCCGATTGAGAAGCGTGTCCGCTGGGGTAAACATATTTATAGTTTCACAGAGTCCTTTTCCTTTCCAGTGGAGGGCTTGTTTCATATGGAAGTGAATGCTGAGGACATGGAAGGGAATGGTCGAAATCTTCGCGTCCCAATTAGTATAGGAAAACTCGGGGGCATAAAGCTGCAGGATCGCAGCACTGATGCGCAGAAATCCAGATGAAATCGAATCTTAGGCAAGTGAAATTAAGCGAAACAGCGGGTTATAGCCGTGGAGCTACCTGGTTATTCCTGCTAGTTTTTTGCACTTGTAATCTATCTGCCAAGCCCGTCTGGAATCATGAGCGATGGAGGGATGCCCCGGACAAGGAAGCCCGTCTGCAGTCTTACACGACTTTTAAACCGATGGACTATTTTATGGTGCCCACGGAAGGTATCCTCAGGCACAGGCTTTATGAAGATAAATTTTCCCTGGAAGATCAAAGTGATTATGAAGACCCTAATTCGATGGGTCCCTATAGCGGTACCCGTTTAGACATACCAGTTGAAGAGTATTACCAGAAGCTTATAGATAACGCCCCACCTGATTCCGGCGGCGCACCTTCAGGTTACCAGACCTACCAAACCAGGGGACCCGCAAACGATCAGGCGGCCCCGATTCCAAGAGAAAATCTTCAGCTGCTGAATTTTGATCCAACAGCATCAAGCGTAGATGACCTGCACCCCTATGCTTCTGTGAGAAACGTGGCGGGCTTGATCTATCGCAGCGATGAATTTACCTGTGATACTTCCGTAAAACATCCAGAATACGAGATTGATCCGGAAACCTCTATGAGCGTTGAGGTTCGTGGTTCGGATGGAAATCTTGTTTTGTCTGGGAGTGCACAGGCTGATATCTGTTATTTTCTTTATCTGCCGCGAGTGAAATCATCCGATGGCGTTGAGATCGGCCCCTATGTTGGCCGAGCACAGGTTCAGGATACCGTGGACCCCGTGACTGGTGGTACCGAGCCAAAACACAACCATACAATAGAGTTAATTGAAAACGGGCTTGCCCCCTTTCTGCCCCTCAAAAACGAGCTACAAAGCAAACTGACCTCCGGAGACTATAAGATCCGCTACAGGCATGGCCGCTATCTTGTTCCTCAAGTTCAGGGTAGTCTCCTACTCCCTCATAACGGCGCAAACATACTCTACAACCGACGCCAGGCAGATAGGGTTTATCATCACGAAAGGCATGAAGTAAAAGTTACCTCAAAGAAAAGTTCTCCCATCTGGATTGCCATCGTAGTAGGGGTTCTTACCCTTGGGGTTGGTGGGTTGATTGTTGGGGCTATCACCGCCGCAGTTGTACTTGGCGCGGTGGGTGCGGGAGTTGTTACGGCTCTCTTACTTCCCAATGATGAAAGTTCAAGAACTCTTTCTGGAACCTCGGCAGGAATCAAGGGTGATTTCGCCGATGCTCATCCCAATAAAATTTATGCCTATCTTGCGCTACAGGCATCAAATGACCCGGTTGAAGCTCCTTTTCAGGATGGGTCCCAGCCGAAATTTTTTGCGGTGGCCCCGCTCTATCTTCCCGATGATGGTGAGAGAAGTATGCTCAAACAGGCCAGGGAGGAATCTATTGAAGCACTGGACGCCGATGGAAACCCACTCGGTAGCAGGCCGGTGAACTCTGGATATTTTGACCAGCCAGATGCAGCTTTACCTGCTGTAAACCAGGAGATTAGTGATGGTGAATGGAAGACTAAGGTCTTTCCAGACCCTCGCTGGTACCAGATTATGAAAAATCCAGGGTACAACCATGCCCCCCCTCCCCCGACACTTGGGGGAACGCTGGGGGGTTTGGGTGCCCCTCCACTGACCAAGTGCGCAGATTCAGCTGATTCTGAGGTTGTGGATTTATGCGCGGATTTCCAGCCATTGATGGAGGCGCTTGATGATTATTTTGATCTTCATTTTGGCTCAAAAGATTACACATTTGGTACCAATGATGGTCAAAAAACACAGGTAAAAGATGTCTGGACGGGCGGTTCAGGAGGAAGTTTCACCGTCGGTTCAAGAACTTTTGACGCATCAGCAGAATTTAGCGCCTTTGCGGATTTATATATGAATCAACGCACGCTCATAGATAAGCTCCAGGCGGAGTCGACTGTTCAGCAGGGAGGGCAGACTGTCATTGCACCCAAGTATAAGAAACTAGCCCAAACTACCTCGGAGGGTTATCTGCTCCTGGATCGAATTCAAGCTCTGGATGAGGTTTTATACCAGGCAAGCCAGGAGACTTTGGCTGAGAAGTGGTTTGTAAATGACCAGGATGAAAAATCAACCCTCGGTGGGCGTGCGGGGAATTCTGTTTCAACATGTCAGGCTGAGCCGCCCGCGAATCGAGATGCGTGTATCGATACTGAGTTTGGAGCCACAGCTCCAGGGCTGCTGGGAGACTATTATGCCCTGGAAGATTTTCCACCAGTCCAGAAAGCCTTTGGCTGCTATACAGCGGGTTGTTACCAGGGGGCCGGTCCAGACGGTCCTCAAGTGCTAGGAATCCTGGCCCACACGGAAGATCTGATTGGTCCAGGGCCTTCTATTCCCAAGCAATATAACTTATATCTTGATCCGACTGAGAAATGCGCTGGTGCTCCGGTCAATCCAACCCAATACGATCGTGCTGTTTGTATGGGTGGAAAGGCGCAGCAGATTATAACGGGAAATCCGACACAGCCCAATACTCCAGTGAATCCGGAAAGACGGTTCTCTGGTGAGTAACTTATTCCAGGGCGTTTAAAAACCCCGATCCTGGAAGAAGCTCTCATCCATTTCCAGGTGTGGGGGTTTGAGTTTTAATTCAATTCCCAATTGGTAGACTTCACGGGCTAGTTTGTTGCCCTCATCAGTCTTGGAATAAGCCTTGATAGCCCCCTGGGTGAGTAGGTTAACGTCATCGCCCTGGGAAAGCCGCCACCAACGATCAAGAAACTGTTGAAATTTCTTTTTCTTCTCTTTCTGAGTGCCGGCACTATCCATTGCTTCTTGAAACTTATTATATTCTCCATTGAATTGAGCCGCGTTTTTCTGGTCGACTTTTTCAAACTTGGTTTCCTGTTCCTGTACCAGTTCTTGGATCTCCTGACCTCTTTGTGACTTCAGGTAGGCTTCAAGGGCTTGTGAAGAGGACTCGCTTTTAAGCAGCTCATTTTCCGCTCGGTCCAACTCCCTGACGATGTGTCGCATTTCGTAATCTGAGCCTGCCTGGGAAATCCTCTTTTTCACTTTTTCTTCTACTCGATGAATGGGGCTGAGATCATCGGCCGTGGCAAGGGGAAGTTCACTGATGTCCAAGGGCTTAAGGTTCATAGATTTGACGGCAGAATATTGGGCAGGAGCTCCTGGTGTTTCAAGAGGTCTCTTAAATTGTTCGGGTTTTCTCTCTTGAGTGGGACTCTTATGGTGAGCGGCTGTCTTTTGCGGCGGCCTTTCCAACTTAATAAGTCCTTGCTTCTCCATACGACTCTTTAGACTCTCGAGACTGAGAACCTGTGCCGGGGGGAGTGGTTGGGTTTCTAGCATAGCCAGAGTTTGTAAGGTCTCACCGGTCTTTTTTGCGGCGAAGAGAAGGTTTGCCTGACGCACGGCATATTTGTAAGACGTGGGCTCTTGGCCCTCTCTTTTCTTATAGAGATCGCTCAGGAACTCAATCAGGCTCGGGCTGGGTCCTTCAGCGGCAATGACATAAAGATAAAGCCCTGCCTCCCAATCTTCTTTATATTCTCGTTTGCCCTTGCCAAAACGGTGTTTTAGCTGCTGGATCTGTTTCTCAATCTGACGAGAATACCGGCGAAGATCCTCGGGCAGGTTATCTAAATACTGAAGTTGCTCCCAACCATAATCGTGCTGCTGGAGATACTGAAATATGCGAATCAGGTAGATTCTGGATTCAGAGTCAGTGGGGACTTCACTCAACAAGCCATAATAAGCACGAAACGACTTTTGCATGTCTCCAAGCTCATAGTGTACCCGTCCGAGACCAAATCTATAGTCTAGTGGGAACTTTTTTCTAAGTTCTTTAAGAAGCTTATAGCATGGCCTGAATTGGTTCTCCATTGCGGCTTTGGCGCAAGCGCTTACCGCCTCCCTCGGTTTTGAGAAACTGAGAAAACTCTGAGCTAGAAAATAACGAGTTTCGCCGCTCAGAAACAGGGAGGGATACTTTTCATAAATTCCGAGAATTCGGGCAGGTTTCTTTTCAGACCAAGCCTTCTTTATGTCCAGGCGGTCTATGGATTGAACACTGGAAATAATAAGGAGACACAGACAAAGTAGGAGACTTGTAGAGCGTAAATCCATAACTCCTATTCTATGGCCCTTTACCCTTTTCAATCAATTGCCTCCATAAAAGGGTGTTTCCTCCGAGATTGGATTTATATTTACGGGTAAGGTACCAGCGAATATCAGGTTGTACCTCCCCTTGTCGATTCTTTAGAAATCCCAGGATTAATATATCTTCAACTGCGGAAGTCTCGAGCCCCCTGAAAAATTCCTGTATTCTCCATTCTTTCAATCCCATGGAACTTCTGGAAAGACTGGGCCAGGAAATGAGATGAGCAAGGAGTTCACGCTTTTCTTCAAAACTACTCAAGGTCCAATAATCGTGCAAGAGTTTTTCCAGATTCTGACTATATTTCCCTTTCGTAAAGAGGTGGAAGATCTGGGATTTCATTTCAAAATGTTGTTGTGGTGAGGCTGGCTCCTTAAGTTTGACTAAGTTCAACTTTGCTAACTTTTTCTTTAAGGAAGGTGAGGTCTGGGGCGGCACCATGGGCAACCTTCTTCCAGAAGTAGTATCCAGAAGGTCCGGAGATGGAGGTTCTTGATTTTCTTCTGGCTGGAGAGGTTTATCTTCAGAGTCATTACAGCATGCATGGAGGAAAAAGAAACTTACAAGCAAAAGGCTAATCCTGATGTGCTTATTGCGTAATCGAAATGGCATAGGAATCCAATACCAATGAGAAGAGCTTAGAATTTGAATTTATGAATCGCAGTTTTAGTTTCGAATGGAATGACAACAGACTGTTCAGGATAAAGGGTATCGTTTTGGTCAAGTTCTTCATTCTCATTACGATCGAAGGTGATTCGAAGCCTTAAATCAACCTCTAAGGGTAGTTGATAGAGATATGTAGGTGCCTTTCCGAGAAAAATAGAAGCCACTGCCTCATCCTTGCCGGGAGCGAAAACCTCCAGAAAATGTGCCTCGGGCTTTTCAGCCTCGATTAATACTTCCAGGCTTCCCAGGTCAACCAGGGGGAAATAGAGAGAGTGCTTGATTTCAAAAAATTCGGGATCCGATGCGTCGAACTCTCTTAAATACGCGGTTTCTTCTCCCGAAATGAGAAAGTCCTCATTGAAGTCGATGTAACTCAGGAAAGGGACGGTTGGGTCCAAACGGAAGTAAAATTTGAGATATTGTCTTCTTCCGGCCTTGCGAATCGGCAATACCTGAAGTGTATTGAAAATTTTCTCTCTTGGGGTTTTTTGAAAAAATATAATTTGACCCGTTCTGCGAGCTTTGGAATAAAGATGGTATTGTCCTCGTAGGATCCTTCGATTTCCTCCGAATTCGGGTCGAATTGTATCCCTTGGATAAAGATCAGTCAGCTCGGCGGTGTAGAAAATCACTCCGTCATTAGAGAGTTTAAACTCATCGAGCTCACCGTTTTCATCATTTTCATCAAAAGCAACCACTTCGTATTCTCCCACCTGGTATACAGTCACAACATCTGTGGAGGGTATCGTGAAGGTAACTCCCTCCTTGAGACTGATCTGTAAGAATGAACGCTCTGAAGGATGCTCAAAGTAGATGGAATACTCCGGTGAAAATAAGAACTCCATTCTGGTCTCTTCTTCATGTTTGAAAACAGGGCTGGAAATCACATAGGGCGGGTCTGGGACTTCATAGTCAATCCGGTACTTTCCCTCAGGGAAGTCGAAAAAAGAGATCCTGGTGTCAGAGCTGAGTTCCGTGGATTCCTTGGACTGTAAGGAATATAGCTTTCTAGGATATGGGCTCGACTCCCTGGGGAAATCAAGAGTCAGGGAATTCCATCCCTTTTCCCATTGAATGGTAAGCGTCTGATCAGTGGGTCTCTCTACAAGGTAGGTAGTCTCAGGAATCTCACTGATATCGAGGCGCAAATCCTGATTTTCATCTTCTGCAAGTCCCAGGCGAACCGGTAAGGGCAGGTTAAAAAGAGCAACTTCGGGAGGCTTGAGCGGAAGAACGTATAGTTGTTCTTTTTTTGTGGAAAAGACCTGTAGATAGATGGGGAATTCCTGCGGATAGTCCTCGAGGTGCAGCTTCAGGGGACTCTCTCTTCGCAGAGATACTTGAAAGCTTATGGGCTCATTTGAGTAGGTAAAAGGTGAGCCCGGTGCAATGGAAAAACGCTCCTTACCGATATCTAACAATCCGTTGGCCTGGGTATCCTCATAGACCCCAAGAACATATCGCCCTTCTTCGGCGAAGGGAAAGTAGAACTTTGAGTTCTGTACTTCTGTCTGGTAGGAGGGGGCAATCAAAAAGCGAACCGAATAGGACAGTGCTTTTCCCAGGGGAAGCAGGAAAGCGTAAGTCTTGGCTCTTACTTTGTCGGGTAGGAGCACTTCTCCACTGATTCCCGCTTTGATCTTTTGAGCCTGGCTAAAAATGATGTTTTTCTCGGCTGACACAGGCTCGAGGAAGAAAGCCAGCATGAAAAAACCGAGTACGGTTTTGATGGGTATTTCTCTGATTCCGGCTCTTTTTGAATTGATTTTTGGCATGATCAACGGGGGATTGGGTCTGGAGCCAACTACATTATACAGTCGACCGGGTATAAAATTTCAACGATTCAAAAGTCTCAGGGTAGACAAGAAAGCGTATCTGCCACCTTTCCTCGTACTTTGTTCCAAAAGACAGGAATTTTAGAAAGATAACCCCGGTCCACGAGTGTTTGAAACGGTGCCTTCGAACCGTCAAAAACTATGTTAAGACCCCCATCATTTTGAAACTCCCGCATAGCGTCTCTAAGGAGTTCCAGGCTGCGATTACAGCCTGAAGGTTTAGAGGAACTCCTTCCTTGATTATTTAAGAGAGCTTCCAAGGTGGAGACTCGCCTCTTAACCTGCTTGATTTCTTCTCGTAGCTCTTCAATTAGCTTTAAGAGCTGGCTATACCTCGGCGTAAATGGCAGCGGAAGGGGTCTAGGCTCTGGTAGTGGTCTAGGGCCCGGATATGGCTCGGTAGGGTCTACAGGGTCATCGGGAGCCGGTACCGGATCTATCCAGGGTTTGGGTACTGGAGGCAGAGGTCTTCCGCGGAAATCCTGATCACTGCACCATGTAAGGGAGATGATGAAGAATATGAGCGCTAAAGCTAGAGCAAGAATTTTCATGTTTAACCCCCCTATGAATACGGCAGGGAGAATTGAACAACTCCGACAGGCCCCTAAGTGTCCTGCTTATCGGAAGACACCTGCTTAATGGAGTCGCAATTTTCTTTAGCAATGGCATCTTCATCCACATCTACGCAGGCAGCCCCTCTCTCTGGTAGCGAGTCTTCTTCCGCTTTGGGCTCCTGTTCATTTTCTTCATCCATGGTCTCTTCCTCATCGGGTGGGGGAGAGTCTACTCTGGATTGCAGAAGGTTTGGCCTGGGAGGGCCAATTTCCTCGCCTTCCATGAGCTTCTTCAAGTCATCAAGTGTTAGAGTTTCATGGGAAATCAGAGAGTTAGCGATACTATCGAGTTCATCGCGATGACCCTCCAGTAACTTCTTCGCCCTGCCTAGTTGGGCCTCAATCAAAGTGTGAATCTCGCTATCTATTTCCCTCGCGGTTTGCTCTGAATAAGACTTAATTCCAAAAAAGTTCTCGGTATTTTCTGAATAGTTGATAGGACCTAGTTTTTGACTCATTCCGAATTTGGTGACCATGTTTCGAGCCATGTTGGTAGCTTGCTGGATATCATTAAAGGCACCTGGAGTACAGGTTTGAAAAACGAGCTCCTCGGCACATCTTCCTCCTAGTGCTACGCATATACCATCGATGAACTCCTCCTTAGTGGAACTATCCTCTTTGGGTAAAAAAGAAACCATCCCGAGAGTTCTACCCCGGGGAATAATAGTGGCCTTATGGATTTCCATGCTGTTAGGGACCAATAAACTAATCAGGGCATGACCAGCTTCATGGTAGGCGGTATTTTTCAGCTCCTTATCGGACATCACTTTGGAGCGCCTTTCAGGGCCCATCATGACTTTGTCACGAGCTTCTTCAAAATGCTCGGTACTTACAAGGGCGTGTCCATACCTGGCAGCCAGAAGGGCTGCTTCATTAACCATGTTGGCAAGATCCGCACCGGAAAAGCCTGGAGTTGCTTTTGCCAGTGTTTGGACATCGACAGCTTCGTTAACGGGAATATTGGCCATGTGGACTTTGATGATTCCCTCTCGGCCTTTAATATCTGGGAGTTCAATGGTTACCTGGCGGTCAAATCTACCTGGTCTGAGCAATGCCTTATCCAAAATGTCAGGTCTATTGGTAGCGGCAATGACCATGATGCCGGTATCCCCTTCAAATCCATCCATCTCTACGAGGAGTTGGTTAAGGGTTTGCTCCCTTTCATCATTCCCGCCACTGATTCCCTGGCCTCTCTGTCTCCCCACTGCATCAATTTCATCGATGAATATTAAACAGGGAGAAGATTTCTTTCCCTGTTCAAATAAGTCTCGAACGCGGGAAGCGCCAACCCCTACAAACATCTCCACAAAATCTGAACCTGAAATATGGAAAAATGGGACATTCGCTTCGCCTGCCACTGCCCTCGCGAGTAAGGTCTTACCAGTTCCCGGGGGCCCCATCATTAAAACACCCCTGGGGACACGCGCTCCGGTCTTCTTATATTTATTAGGGTACTTTAAAAAATCAATTACCTCGGCAAGTTCATCTTTAGCCTCATCGCATCCCGCCACATCATTGAACGTGGTCTTTTCTTTGGTTTCACTGAAGGTTTTTGCCCTTGAGCGGCCAAAACTCATTCCACGGGGAGCACCACTTTGCATCTTGGAGATGAAATAGAACCATAAACCAATAATGATGACCCAGGGGGCCAGGTTGAAGAGGATTTGAACCCAGCCGGGCCAATCTTCGAGCGGGACAAACTCCACATGTTTTACTTTTTCCATCACCAGATCTAAATAGGGCGGATTGATTGCCTGTGGAGCGATAGTCGTAAAGCTCTGGTTCTTCTTGTCTATAAACTCAATTTCAAGGTGCTTGACCTTTACATTGATGACTTCTCCACGCTTCACCATAGTGATGAAGTTGGAGTAATGTAGATTTTTTACCTTTTTCTCTGAATAGAAATGAGAAAAGATCGCGAGAATCACGATCAGCATCAAAATATACAAGGTGAAGTTTTTAAACTTTGGCTGCAACGCTTAAACCCCTTTTTGAGTAGGTGAGCCAATTCCAGGCATACAGTACCTGTTCACACTGGAGAATGCAATATTTGGACCCCTATTAGAACACGCCCCGGGCGCGAACAATTAGTCTTCTTCTTCGTCTTCACGGGGAGTATTGCGCATGGTGACTCCGAAGCGGTAACCACTATACTCCTTTGGTTTCTCTACCACGACAAAATGGCCAGAAAACCAGAATTCATCATCTTTCGGGGCGGTTCGAAGGTTATTTTCCTCTTTTGACTCGCTGGTTTCTTCAATCTCTACCAAATGTCGGATCCGTCTTGATCCGAGGTCAGATACTTTTAGGATTTTTCGATCGTAGATTTCCAAGGCCTTCTCTCTTGTAGTATAGGCACGACCGGTGATGTAGACAACCTCACGCTTAAAGTCCACATTAGCTAAGGTTCGAACCCTGCTTTTGGCCAGATCCAGGTATTTTTTTATTCCTTCGAGATCATCTGAATCTTGAGTCGCTGTATTGAGCGCACCTCCAGTAGAGGCTGGCCGGAACTTTGTTAAATCAGTGATTTTACAGTTGATGCGCCCAGCACCCAGGAATTCACTTGGATCACGCTCCTCTTTCTCAGGATCTTCTTCCTCCGTCTCTTCTTTCTTGGTTATATCAATGAACTTCACAGGAACTTTCAGATCCTTAAAGATGGCGACAGAAAGAAATCCCTTTGATGTGGTGTCTTCAGAGGAGCGATAAAAACTAGGTTTTTCTTCGGATTTAGATTGTGATTGAAAACGAATTTCAAGTTTCACAATCTTTCCATCCTTTTCAATAGCCTCTACTTTTTGAATCAGGCGAGGAGCCTTTTTTCGTTCAGTATTTAAAAAGGCCGCCATCTGTCCCTTCCCAACCATGGGAGGTGTTCGCTTCAGACCGACCGCCTGAAGCCAATATGTCAGAAACTTGGGTCCTTCAATTTGCCCTTCCACTGTTTGTTCTACTTTGGAGGGCGCATGTAGAATCTGGGCTCCTTCAAACCGTTGGGACCTGGGTTCCGTTTTTCGGGGTTTTCCGTTCCAGGGAAAATAGCCGGGATTTCTGCGGCCGTTGCCCTGGTAGGCCATATAGGGGTAATTTTGCATGCGGTAATTGTAGGGCCGGAAATAGAGATACTGATAATGCGAAAATTGACCTGGTGTGGAAATGCCGGGAGTTCCATAAATGGGACGTATTGGAGGCAAATCCATGATCTGGGCGGTTGGTCTGTTGAGATCCTTGAATTGTGGTGAAGGGACGTAAATTTGCGCGTCCGGGACCAGGAGTTCATCTGCCCAGGTACTTATCAGTAACGGGGAAATCAAAAAAAACGCAAAATAATGCACCAGTCTCATCTTGTAAATACTACGGTGAAAGGCTCATGCTTGTTTCAAATTATGCCCAAAAGCATGTACTTACTCAGGATTGTTTGAATAATCGGGTATTAAGGCGGTATCACTGAGTCTATCGAGAATGGATTGAGTTACCCCCATAATACTGCGGACGGAACGACCCGCGTTTTGACCAAGCTCTTGTCGAAGGGGTGGGTTTTGAAGCAGTAACTCTATTTTTCGACCGAGATCTTCGTAGTCCTGTGCCTTCCATGAAGCGCCGTTTTTTTCGAAGAGTCTGGAAATATCCTTACCATTTTCCATGTGGGGGCCATAGAGAATGGGCCGCTCAAACAAGGCTGGTTCGAGGATGGAATGGCCCCCTATGTCCTCAAAGCTTCCTCCGATCACAGCGATGGTGCAAATTTCATAAAGATTGGCTAGTTCTCCAAAAGTGTCGACGAACATACAGTCAAATTCCTGTGAAGTTCGAAAAGTAGTTTTTCGAACCGTCTGCAGACCTAGCTCTCGGGCGAGTTTCAGGTACTCTTCAAGAAAGTGAAGGTGCCTGGGAGCGATTAGAAACGCGGCATTGAGATTCTGGATTTTCCACTTTGAGATGAGCCGCAGTATTTCGGCGGTCTCTTCGCGGTGGGTGGAGCCAAAGAGAACCAGGGGGCGTTCAAAATTTTCAAAAGTCTTGTAGATTTCCTTGCGGACAGAATTGTGTAAATTTTGATCTAACTGGTCGACTTTAAGGTTCCCAGATACTTCCACCATAGTGGCACCCAGGGACTTGATTCGATCCAAATCTTCTTCGCTTTGCATGAAAAAGCGCGGAGTCTTGAGAAGATCCTTCCAGAGTGTTCGTGTCAGGGAATATCGTTCGAAGGATCTTTTGGAAATACGGCCATTCACAAACGCGATAGGGATAGCCCGATTCTGGCATTCCTTGAGAAAGTTGGGCCATAACTCTGTTTCCAGGATAAAGACCTGTGTGGGTTTGATCTGATTCAGGAATCTTTGCACCGATGAACGGTAGTCGAGTGGAAAAAATACAAAATGATCCGCATTAATTAGTTGTTTGGCGCGGTCATGTCCGGTCTCGGTAACATTGGAAAAAACCAATTCCGCCTCGGGGAATCGTTTCCGGATTTCTTCAACCAGGGGTTGGGCGGCAACGGTTTCCCCGGCAGAAACAGCATGAACAAGTATGCGCTGTTTGGTACTCGGGCTGAGTTGGATTCGAAAATATCCAAGTCTCTCACTCACCGGTCTGGTATATTTTTTATACGCTAACCGACCTCTAAGGTAATGCAGGAACAATACCGGGAACAGCAGCCACAGAAGGCAGTTATAAAGAAACAGAGCCATGGTTTTAAGGAACGGACTTCATAGACTATCATACCTCCCGCCAGAGACTATAAAGAGGGCTCTTGGTGAGACAGAGGGACTCAAGTATAATCCTCCTTCCAATGAGGCAAAAGATCAAATTGCGGATTTTCCTGCTTTCCCTGGGAGTGCTGCTGCTTGGCTGTGGGGCATCTACAGGAACCGGTCAGGACTCCATAACTTCCAGCTCGCAGCAGAGAAATCTATCGGTGGATGAAATTCTGGCGGTGGATGATATTATTGTAGGTGGGAGTGTCACGATCGGCACCTCCCTGGATCCTGTCAGCGGAGCACTGGCGAATCCCATTCCTTTTCAAGCACTTGAGACGGGTAATGACGGGAAAACAATTCCCTTTTCCATAAGCTTGAGCCAGGCATTAAGTACGATTTTTGTGCAGGTGAGCGGGGGAAGGGAAGGTGCTGGCGGACCTCAGCTGGATGCACAGACCAGGTTTACGGGTCTCCTTGACCTGGTCCCTGGATCCTCAACTGTCCAGGCTAAAAGGATCAATATCACTCCTTTTACTTCTTTGATCGCCTCAGCGAAGTCGCGCTCCCCGCAGATCTCTACTACCAACCTTGTTTCCGAGGCCCTCAATCAATTCTTACAGAGTTCTGGAGGAGGAACGCTGAATTTCAACTCGCAGTCCTACCAGGGCTTAACCACCGCGCAGGGAGAGCCTGAGGGGAATGCCGCCGTTTTACAGATGATGAATGAGATGATTCGTATCGCGGCGAATTCCTCAGCGGGAGCCTTACCGGCGGATCGAGTGTCCAGTTTTTTGAGGCATACTACGGGTCCGGCTGATGCGGGAGTTTTCTTTGAAGGAAGTCCCGTGTTTAGAGAAATAAGCCTGGTCGCCGCGAATTTGTCTGCGAATACAACTACTTACGGTGAATTTTTTAGCTCTGCCCTTTCGAAATTTTCAACGGATTCAGAGCTATCTTTTAAACCCTCAGGATTTCTTTCTCGACCCCTGGGCTCTAATTTCGTCCAGATCAGTTCCTCCTTGCAGATTGACTCCACCACTGTCGAGATCAAGAGAGTGATCGGGGCTGTGGCATATGTTGAAGCCTCGCAGGGGGGAGTGGCTGTATTAACGGCGGTTCCAGATCGGATTCGAATGGACCTGCGAAGCAATCTCTACGAATCCAATCTACAAACCAATTTATTTTTACGTGTTGAAAAGAGTACGGACAATCTTCTGGAAGTGCTCATTGATCCCGTAGAGCTTCTCACTACCCTTCCCGCTGAAATTCGATTTCCCAGTGGAGCGGAGATTACCGGCAGGAGAGTTCAGCCCAATGGAAACATCATCCAGGTCACCATTCAAAACGAATCAGAGGATCGTTTCAGCAGTGAAACCGATTATCTGGATCTGGATCTGAAAACCCTTAGAATGAAAGCGGAAGATGCTGCGGGCTCCGCATTGCCCTCCCTTGAGGGAGATACTTTTGAGGTAGAAATCCGATTCGGAAAGGGGATCTTGTTTCTGGCGGATGGTTTTGGATCTACTTTTTCTTCCATAGTAGTTAGCTCGGCCACGGTAATTTCTCCTTGAAGCCCCATTGGATCCTGTTTTCTGGCCGATAGGGATTTTGTATGAGTCTCTACCTTCGATTTTTATCAGGGTTTATTTTCTGTGCCCGGCTTTGCGGCAGTACTCTTGATCTGGTGGGGGCTATGCCCAATGCCTACCTTCTCCCCCGGGGGCAGTATGAGGCAACCCTGAAATATCACAGGGTGAATTCAGCCCTGGATATCCTCAACTTCAGAGACTTATCCAATTCGAATTCGGAAACTATTGGGGATATGGAGGGGATGGGGCTGGGATTAAATTTCGGCATTTCACCCAATCTAACCCTGCTCTATGATCGTGATTTTAATGAGTATGATTTTGGTCGCGGAATTCTCAAAGTAGAGACCGAAGACCTTTCGCTGAGAAGAAATCTTCGAGTTTTTCCCGGTTTGCACCAGGTTCTATCCATGCAAATTGGATATCGTAAGAATAAGGGAAGCGGTCTTAACAAGCTCTTTTCAAACGTTACCTTCAATAATGCGAGTTTCACGCTGAGCCCCACTCGCAAGATAGAGTTTGGCGGAGTGGGTGATGGGGAAAAGAGCATATCCTTAATGCTGAGTAGAGATTTTAGGAATAAATGGACAGGTACCCTCTACGGAGAGTGGGGACACGCACAAATTACGAACCAGTTGCGCACGGATCTTCCCGTAAATGAACTACAGGAAGTTCTGGATGTTTTGGAGTATAGGCAGACACGCAAAGAAGCCGGCTATGTTCTCCAGTATCAGATGGATAAAAAGAATCTTCTATCCTTCCATTACAGGTATCTACTTCTGAACAGAGACAAAGATGTAAGTGATCCAGTTCGTGTGAATGAAATTCTAAAGGGGCGTTACCAATTACAGACCGATCCCCGTCGATATTGGTTTGTAGAGGGAAAATATTCCAAGAATCAGTTTGTAGGGGATCATTCCTTTCTTTATAACAAGAGGGTGGCATCGCGCTCTTCCAGAAATTATGGGCATCTTAGTTTCGGATATACTTTTCGATATGGTTTTGGAGGGTAGGGGGCAGAGAATTATCAAATCTGATGCGGTTTGACAGTAGCTGAGGGCCTCTATACAATGGCGCCTGGATTTTGCTTTCGTAGCTCAGCTGGATAGAGCACTTGTTTCCTAAACAAGGGGTCGCAGGTTCGAGTCCTGCCGAGAGTATTACAAAGGGATTCTGCGCCTGCGGAGTCCCTTCTTCAACTCTATGGGATCAGGATTGGAAGAGAGAATGGAGAGCCGGTTCCATTCTCCGGAAAATGGTTAGCACATGACTCAAAGATTTAGAATCACAAGTACTTTATTTTCCTTCTATCTTGTCCTTTGTACCTCTTTTACAGAGCCCATTGGTCAAGTCGCTGACCCATCCCGGGCAAATATCCGGTCCATGCAGGTTTCAGAGTCTTCCCAGGGACTGCAGGGCGAGGCCGCTAAAAGAGGAGAATCAGCTCGAGGAGTAGAGAGTGATTCGCGCAATTCCAGGATTCCAGGTGAGGATGCTTCTGTAGAGGTCACCATAAGCGCTCCGGTCATGGAGGTAAAAAGCAGTCCTTTGATGCCTACTATCGCCTATCTTGCCTCCCGGGAGCCAGTGCTATTTGAGAATATCGACCTTTCCTCCCTGCGAAGATTCGGTGATGAAATCTTTGATATTCTCCCGGGCGACAGGTCCCGTTTGAGCCTTCAACAGGCGGTTGTTCCTGACTCATATCGTCTTGGGCCCGGGGATGAGCTAGAGGTTCATTTTTGGAATCAGACACAAAATGAAATGCTGCGCTCCACCGTAAGCCAGGACGGGCGCATCGCTTTTCCCCTGGCAGGGGAAGTTTCAGTAGCCGGGGTAGTGCATGGTGAGTTGAGAAATGTTCTACTAAACCAGTTGCGAAGGTACTATACGGAAATTGATCTCTCCTTTCGGATCTTGCGCTTGAGGACCTTTCCAGTCTTTCTCACGGGAGAGGTCGAGCGGCCTGGAATGGTCATAGCTAATGCCCTGATGTCTCCGATTCGATTGTTGATGTTCCAGGGAGGGCCTGGTCCCAGGGGAAGCTTTCGCTCCTTTCACCAGATCCGATCTGGAAAAATTGTGCAGACCTTTGATTTGTATTCCCTACTCATGGAAGGTCTTGTAAACACCAATGTTTATTTTCAGCCCGATGATGTTCTACACATACCCCTGGCCAAGCGCAGAGTAGCTCTATTAGGAGCAATTCGACGACCAGGAATATTTGAACTGGAGGAAGGGGAGAGTCTTCAGAAACTACTTAAATTTGGCGGAGGTTTTGAAGGGGGGGCGGACCGAAGTCTATTGCAGGTTATTCGCTTCAACTTGAAGGGTCAGGCCATGATTGAAGACCTGGATTCAAAAGTATATGGAAGTACCCTGCTCGGTGATGGGGATGTGGCCATAGCCCATATCATTCAGCAGCCCATTCAAAACAAAGTTCAGGTTGATGGCCATGTGTTTCGCCCCGGTATTTTTGAATGGACAGACGGCCTGAATGTGGCGAAGTTAGTAGAAAAAGCCCAGGGATTGCCTTCAGACGCGTATTTACAAAGAGCTGAACTATTCAGGTCCCTTTTGGAAAAAGCGACTTTTAGACTCAATGAAGCCTTGAGTAGTAGATCCTCAGAAGAAATCATCCCCCTGAATCTATCCCATGAGTTGTCGGGCAAAGAGAGTACGCCGGTACGGCCCGGGGATCGACTGGTGGTGTATTCACTGGAACAAGTACAAACGATGCCATCGGTAGAAGTGGTAGGATCCGTGAACCTGCCCGGAGATTATCCTCTTTATGGAAAGACTCGGGTTGCGGATATTCTCTTTTTGGCTCAACTCAATGAATCTTCGTATATGCTTCGGGGGGAAATCCATCGAAGAGGCTCGGGGGGTATAGAGGTATTGCCCTTTCATCTGGAAAATGCGATTAAAGAAGATTTCAAGGAAAATTTACTACTGGAGAATGGCGATATTATCTCCATCTTTAGTGATCCGGAACGCATGAATGAGGGGAAAGTTTATTTGCAAGGAATGGTTCAGTTTCCGGGCACTTACCCGTTTCAAATGGGAGAGCGTCTGGCGGATGTTCTGAAGAGAGCCGGCGGAATACGTCAAGAGGGGTATCTGCGCGCGGCCAGGTTCCTCAGGCAGAGTGTTCGAGAGCGTCAAATCCTGGCACGTGACGAGTATATAGCCCAGGAGCGATCCCGGCTTGAGAGTTTAAAAGTAGAGATCACCCAGCAAGAGATCGATGATAAAGAGAGAAAACGGTCTCTTTCAGGCGTAGACCAGGTCACAACCCTGGTAGACAGGCTTGCTGGCTCCGACATTTTGGGGAGAATTCAGCTGGACTTCAGGGGTGTTTCTACCCTTGAGGAGATCAAGATTTCAGAAATGAATATTTCATTAGAGGATGGGGATGTCTTTGAGGTTCCGGGAATCCCTTCGGAGGTGACTATTCTGGGGCAGGTCTATTCACCGAGTACAGTTCTTCATCGAAAGAATCTGAAGCTCAATGACTTTCTTTCTCTTGCGGGCGGATTCACCGAATTTGCGCATAAGGAGAGTATTTATATTCTCAAGGCAGACGGTTCTGCCACCCCTGCCAGAAAAGCCCGGACCAAAACCCGCAGTCTGGCATATGTCAAAGGAGCGCTTAGCGAGGGTTCCTCCTCCTATCAGTACGTGGTTGAACCTGGGGATACAATTGTGGTTCCAGCTAAGTTGAGAATGCGTCATGACCGATTTCAACGCACCCTGGATGCTGTGTATAAGTCCGCTATTTCCGTAGGCGCTCTGGCGGGGTTATTCAAGTGACAGGCCAGACAGGAAAGAATATACTGTTGAGTCTATGCGCATAACCGAAGAGTTAATACGCCAAATCGTTCTTGAGGTAGTTGATAAGATCGAACGGCTCAGGAAAGAAGCGGCAGTGAAGGAGTCTCCCCTGGTGGAAACCTTTTCCGGTAAGTTGTTAACCGCTTCCGATGTGGAGTTTTTCCGCCGAAACCAGGTCGAGATTCTACGGATTTCCAAGACCGTCGTAATAACTCCACTGGCAAAGGAACGGTGCTCTGACCTGGATCTGATTCTAGAAGGATTCTCAGGGTGAGCCTGGGCCGGGATACCGGCTCCAAATTGGTGGATCCGCTTCAAAGCTTGCGACTTCGCGAAGAATTCCAAGGTCTTTATATTCATGTACCGTTTTGCTCTTCGCGTTGTTCTTATTGCGACTTCGCTACCGATCTTGAAGCGGGATCCGACCGGCAAGATTATCTGGATGGATTATGCGATGAAATGGAGAATTATGCCCATCTTTCCCTGCGCATTGACACCATTTATTTCGGAGGCGGGACCCCTTCCCTTTTGAAGCCTTCGACGATCCATAGAATTATTGAGAAGGTAAGAAATACCTGGAGGGATTCCCCAATTGATGAAGTTACCCTCGAGTCCAATCCGGAAACTCTCGATCCTGATTCCGTTAAATCTTTTATAGCTGCCGGGATTAATCGGTTTTCAGTGGGGATACAGACCTTTTGTGAGAATGAGCTAAGAGTGCTTGGAAGAAAGCATTTGAGTTCCCAAAATCATCTAGCTTTGCAGACTTTACAGGAGCAGGGGGTGAGATTTAACACGGATCTGATGGTCGGGATTCCCCTTCAGACGCGCGCGAGTGTTGATAAAAATCTGCAATATCTTCAGGGTTACGAGGCCTCACATATCAGTGTTTACATGCTTAGCGTTGAAGAAGGCGCTCCCTGGTTCGAGGCCATCAAAAAGGAAAAGCTCAGGCCCCTGGAAGAGAAACTTGCCGTAGAGCTCTATCGTCACTGTATTGATAGGCTGCATTCAAAGAACTTATGCCACTACGAAGTATCAGCATTTGCCAGACAGGGTGAGGAGTGCAGGCATAATTTAAAGTATTGGAAAAATTGGGAATTTCTAGGCCTGGGTCCTTCTGCTGCGAGCTATCTCGATTGTAGAAGATTTCAAAACCAGAGGACCTTAAAAAAATGGATTTCTCAGCTTAAAGGGCAAGAACCGTATGAAAATTTTGCGCACATTAGTTCAAAAAATGCTATTTTAGACACGATTATGTTAAGATTTCGCCTGATGGAAGGTCTACAAGCCTCCCAGCTAGAGGAGTGGGAAGAGCACTTCCCCACACTGCGGATTTTTCATCGCTTGAGTAAGCTCCAGGAACGGGGGCTCATCAAAAAGCAGGCTATGCGCTACCGCCTCACTGATCAAGGACTTCTATTCGCGAACGAGGTTTTTCTGGAGTTTCTGGACTGATGGATCCCTTTGCAATTCAAACTGGGGAAAAGGACTTTCAACGTAAGATTGGACCCGCTGCAATCGCGCCGTCCATGTCCTTTTTCGTCTGGGGCAGCGGGCAGCTTTATAATGGAGAAAGCCGCAAAGCCGCGATTTTTTTCACGGGCCAGTTTGTCGCATTTCTATACCTCTGGGACTATTACAATCAATACCTGGTCTACCAGGTAATGGTTTCCCACCTGGGAGACTTTCTCTACAGTTTCCTTATTTTCCTCTTTAGCTTTGGTGTTCTCTTTGTATGGATTTATAATCTATTTGACGCCCATCGCATGGCTAGTTTCTTGGATTTTATTTCTCATAAGAGTCCCACTGCTGAAGATCTTGAGGAAATTCAAGGCTGGGATTTCGAGGTGGATCATCGAAACAGGGATAAAGTAATTCCCTGGGGCTCAGCTTTCGTCTATGTGGTTTCAGTATTAGTTCTGATCAAGTACGTTTTTAGTCCATCTCAGTCTGAAATTGAGCTCCTGGTGCGCCGGGTACAGGAGCGGCCAGGAGGTGTTACTCAGAGACTGGAACTCGCTGGTTATTATGCGCGCAACGGCAAGGTTCGACACGCGATCGTAGAGGTAGAAGAGTTTCTGGTTACCTATGGCACAACCCTCAAATTTGAAGAACGTCAGCAGCTTGGTAACTTTCTACAGAATCACCGCTCTCAACTAAAAGAAACAGCATTCGTCACTGAGAAGGTCCTTGAGCCTGAAGATGCCACAGACTGGGTAGGGTTAAATGAAAAATTGCCCTTTAAGGCCTTTGAAAATAGGGCTATTGGATTCCTGGCACGACAAAAGGATCATCCAGTCTTAGTGTCTCTACTGGTCAATGAGTACATGCAAAGATCTTCATGGCAGAAGGCCCGCAACCTTTTATCCTCCGCAATGCGCTCTCGTCCCCACGATCCCCTTCTGATTCAGAGTTTGAACCGTGTGGAGGAAGAGCTGAGAAAGGGAAGGGAAAAGACTCAAAAACTGGGGTTACAAAAGCGAGCCTTCACCGAGGCGGTAACTTATTATCAACAGGAGAAATTCAGTGAATCAAAGAATGCCCTCGATCGATATTTTCACCTGGAAGGGGATTCTAAAGAAGCGTATCTTCTAGCTAATGCCAACCTGATAAAAACGGGTGATTTTAAAGGTGCGACCGAACTGCTTCGCAAGGCTTTGGGCAAGTACTCCGAAGATGCGATGCTGCGCTATTTTCTTGGCAAAGCCTACTATGGAAAGAAAGAATACAAGAATGCGGTTGAACATTTTCACCAGGCGGCCAAACTAAAATCAGACGATCCAGAAATCTTTAAAAACCTTGCCATTGCCTATAAGAAACTAGGAAATTATGCACAGGCTATCGTGTGGTATCGACGAGCTCTTCAGTTAAAAAAGGACAATCCGGCTTTATTGTTCCTTCTGGGTTACGCGCAATTTAAAAATCGAGATCAAGCTCATGCCCTGGAAACCTACCGAAAACTCACTCGTCTTTATCCTCAGTATCCGGAACTTGATTATTACAGAGCGCTTGTTGAGGAGCAAAACGGCTTGCTGATTGGGGCCCGTGATTCACTTCGTAACGTGAAAAAAACATCGCCTTTCTTTGAGCAGTCGAGACAAAAGATTGACTACCTGACTTCAAAAATCTCAAAGATTAAATCCAAAAAGGATGGGAAGAAGGCAGGGGAGACGATTGAGCAGGTTCCCCATTGGCTGGAGAGTTCAGCGAACCAGAATGTAAATTCTCGTCAGAATGTAGCCCAGACAATTGGAGGGGTTAGCGAAGCCGTGACCCGCATAGATAAAATCGCAGCTCTCCTGAAAAATGCGGAAATATTGGTTGTACAGGAAAAGTGGTCGGAGGCGCGTCAGGGATTTTCAGAAATTCTGGCTCTGGATGGGAATCATTTCTACTCCCTCAAGCAAATTGGAAAAATCCTATTGGAAAGGGAGGGGAATTACGAAAAGGCCTCTGAATATTTCAGTAGAGCTCTCACCCTAAAGCCAAATGATGTCTGGCTCAATGTAGCCATGGGAGTGAGTTCCAAAGCCATGGATAATGTCGATGATGCCATCAAATATTTTGAACATGCTATTGAAATGGACTCTGCCAATCTAAATGCGAATTTCAATCTGGCTCTCCTTTATGAAGACCAGAACCGTTTGGAGGAGGCTAAGGAATACTATGCCAGGGTATTATCGAATCACCCGGGTCATCAGCTGAGTTATAACTACCTGGGGGACCTTCATTATAATGAAGGAGATTTTGGCAGAGCGGCTCGAATGTACCGGGAGTTTTTGCGCCTAGCCCCTGAAAATATCGGAATTACCTTTAAGCTTGCACTTTGTCAGGAGCGTGCCGCAGATTATTCCGGTTCTCTGCAGACACTAAATCAATTACGGGATAGAGTTCGTGGCGAAGCAGTCATGGAAGAGGAAATCCTGGCTGTAATTCGTAGAGTTGAGGCAAACCTTTAAGACCTCAATTTAACTCCTAATTTCCCCTCTCCCTAATCCTATTTGCTATAGCAAACTGTATGCCTGTTGTAGGTTCATGACCAAAAAGACCCCAGGGCAAATGAGCAAATGTGTTTGGGTATAATCCCTTTCTATCCAGGTCACCGACCGTATTGGAGCGTTCCTTATAATGCGTAATGACCATTCTTGTGGTAGTATCCACAGCCAATGAAACAGGCCGGTCCTTTTAAGCTCATTTTCGCTTCTGATCATGCTGGAGCGGAGCTCCAAAGCAAACTGCTCGATTACGCCAACTCGCAAGGTCATTCTTGTATAGAAATTGGAAAGACTGCAGGGGAGTCCGTAGATTATCCAGATGTGGTTCAAGAAGCCCTGACGGCTTTCCAGGAGCATGCCGCTCAATATCTAATTCTTACCTGCGGATCGGGCATAGGAGTATCCATCTCGGCCAACCGAGATCCAAACATCAGAGCGGTTCTGGCCCTGAATCCCAGCCAGGCACAAATGGCCCGGGCTCATAACCATGCTAACTGCCTCTGTTTAGCAGGTAGGTCTACTTCTTTTGACGCGGGGAAGAAAATTTTCGACGCATTTTTAGAAGGGTCTGAAGATAGGGCCGATCGACATTGCCGTAGAGTTCGGAAGTTAGGAGACCTGTGAAAGAGAATCCAGTAATATTTGACCACCCACTCATCAAACATAAGATTAGTCGACTCCGTTCCATCCACACGGATTCAAAACTATTTCGCGAGTTGATTAACGAAGTTTCCTCCCTGATGACTTATGAAGTGACCCGCTCAATACCAGTAGTGGAAATAGAAGTTGAAACTCCCTTGCAGAGAACTATGGGATATATGGTTGAAGGGGAGTCTATTGCTGTAGTGCCTATTTTGCGCGCCGGACTTGGTATGATGGATGGGATTTTATCGGTAATTCCTATGGCCAGAGTGGGCCACATCGGACTCTATAGAGATTCCCAGACCCTCGAAGCGGTACAGTACTACACAAAGCTCCCCAGTAATTTAGGAAATAAATTTACGGTTCTGGTAGACCCAATGCTCGCTACCGGCCATTCGACTTCCAAGGCATTGACCATTTTGAAAGAGCATGGAGCCAAAAAAATTGTTTTAAGCTGCATTTTGGCAGCGCCAGAAGGTGTGGAGTATCTTCAGATGCATCATCCGGACGTGAAAATATACGCAGCCGCTTTAGATGAGCGAATTAATGAAAACGGATATATTTTGCCTGGTCTGGGGGACGCTGGAGACCGGTTATTTGGAACTAAGTGAGGGAGGTTTTAGAATGTCAAAGCCAAGGTTTTTTTCATCGGAGTCAGTAACTGAAGGACATCCGGATAAATTGGCTGATCAAATTTCAGATGGAGTTCTGGACGCAATTTATAGTCAGGACCCTAATGCGAGGGTTGCTTGTGAGACCGCTGTCACTACCGGCATGGTTCTGGTAATGGGTGAGATTTCCACAGATTGTTACGTGGACGTTCCCAGGATTGTGCGCAGAACAATTCAGGAGGTGGGCTATGATGACGCCTCCCAGGGACTGGATTATAAAAGTTGCGCGGTTCTAACCTCCATTGATGAGCAGTCCCCAGACATCAGCCAGGGTGTTACTGAGGCCAAGGAATGTAGAGATGAAAGCTCGGATCCCTATGATCAGCTAGGTGCTGGTGATCAGGGTATGATGTTTGGATTTGCTTGTGATGAAACCCCAGAATTGATGCCGATGCCTGTGACTTTGGCCCATAAGCTGACCCGCAGGCTGACCCATGTTCGTAAGCGCGGTTCCATTCAATACCTTCGCCCAGATGGAAAGTCCCAGGTCACGGTTCAATACGATGGTTTTACTCCCGTAAGAGTAGATTCTGTTCTGATTTCAGCTCAGCATGACCCAGAAATCGATCTGGAGACCATCCGGGAAGATTTAACACGCCAGGTTGTAGAGCCTGTAATTCCAGCGGAACTCATGGATGCACAGACAAAAATCCATATCAATCCCACAGGTAGATTTGTGATCGGAGGCCCCCATGGAGATGCAGGGCTCACGGGGCGTAAGATCATCGTGGATACCTATGGAGGGATGGGGCGTCACGGCGGAGGAGCTTTTTCTGGTAAAGATCCAACCAAAGTAGATCGTTCAGCGGCTTACGCCTGTCGTCATATGGCCAAGAATATCGTGGCCTCCGGATTGGCAGCCAGGGTGGAAGTTCAGGTGGCTTATGCCATTGGTATGGCAAGTCCGATGTCAATTTTTATCGATACCTTTGGTACTGGAGTTCACTCGGACGAGAAACTGGAAGCAATTGTAGAGGAGATCTTTGATATGCGTCCCGCTGCAATCCTGGATAGGCTGCGTCTGCGCCGACCCATCTACCAACAGGTGTCGAGCTACGGCCATTTTGGACGTGATGATCTCGATCTTCCCTGGGAAAAACTAGATATGATTGATAAGCTGAAGAGCTTTCTTTAATCCATATTTAAACCCGGACAAAATGCGCCCCGAAAGGGGCGTTTCTGTTTTCTTTTCATAAAAGTTGCAGAGTATGGTCGGTAGTGCACTCAATCCTCCGCTCAACCAGGACGATGGTTTGGCTGGGAGACCGGTCTGTTCCGGTTTTGATTGCGCTATGATCAAAAGAATTAAAAAATTTTTCGGGGGCTTTCTGGTGTTCCTGATGATCGGTTCAGGAATGGCCTGGTCCCATAACACATGGTATGGGCCCACCGGGTTAATCCAGATACCAACTCCCACAATCCTGAGATCTCAGGAAGCCGCGGCAAGTGTATATAGTACCTTTGGCGGTGGTGATAACCATTTTGGATGGAGTGGGGCCTTTTCTTTTTCAGATCAGGTTGAACTAAGTCTGTCAGATACGGCAGGACTGAGATCCAGAACCGGTTCTTCGACTATATTTGGACTTAAATATGTCCCTACACCCAATTTAGCTGTAGGGGTTCTCATGGATTCCAATTCAAGATTCCAACACACGGCATATGCGGTTCTGGGTTCCCCGGAGAACTCCGTATACCTGGGAACGGGAATGAATTTTGGAAATGGTTCAGCCAGGGTGGCCCTGCTAGGGAATTACTCCAGAGTAAAGAGGGATATGGAGACCATCTTCTTTCTTGCTGGAGCAAGAATGGATCTTTCCCGCTACTATCCATCTCTGGAAGCGGTTGCCGAATTTAATGGAGACACGATGTCTCTAGGGCTGGGATTGATTCCAGAGACAAACTGGGACGTACAGTTAGATTACATGACTTCTGGCGATCTCTTTTTGGAAGAAAGATTTGTACTTTCACTGGGTACGCGATTTTAGGAGGCAATGATGTGTGTAACAAATTGGTTAAGACCCATAGTATTAATTACCCTGGGACTGTTGTGGGCTCGAGAAGACCTGGAATCCTATAATTTTCGACGTAAGCACATTGAGCGAAATCAACCCGTAGCAGGAGCCCAAAATACATTAGCGGGGCATGGTCAAGAGCAAAGGAGTGCTCATAGTCAAGGCTCTAATCCCTACGATCTTGGGCGGGGTAATCAAAGGAGAGTCAAATCAAATGATATGACCTCGGATCTTGCAATGAATACACAACCGGCCAAATCTTATACCCGGGTTTCAGGTGATCACTCTAACGCCATTCAGGCTACAGATCATCAGCAGGAAGGCTGGAATGCGCGCCCAAGGCAGCCGCAGCCTTCTAAAACTCCTTTTGCAGTCTCAGAGAGAGAAGTTAGCCGGAATATGGTAAGAAACACTCTTGAAAGGTTGCGGGATAAACCCCTTGAAAATGGGTCGGGTTTTGCTTCTTTCATGACCGAGTCCAATCTTAATACAAGCACTCCCGTTAGTCGGCCTAAGAATGTTTCGAGCCACTATAGGAGAGAAAGGAATCAAGGAAGGATTTTAAAAAATCCGGAGAATTCCAATTCAAGCTTACAGCTCAGACCCTACCGTGGACGATTCTATTCAAAGGGTTCAAAGCCTTTTGTTCTCGATCCGGGCCTGGCTCAAAGATGGAAGAGTAGGGCTCCTAAGCCAAAGCCTGAGCATTGATTGGAGCCGATGACGGATGCTTTGGCAGGTGCTTGAGCGTCCATCAGCACCGCTTGATGTCGGTTCCCTCGTCGGAGGTAGAGCAACTACCTCCTCCTTACGAATCGCCTTCAAGCAGTACTGCTGAACACTCAAGCACCCACCACACATCCGCCATCGACTCCATTGTCTCTCTTAAATTTATCTGTTGTTTCACCTGTTCAGTGGAATAATTGGGGCTCTTGCCTTCTGAGCCGACTTTTTTTCAATCTTGGGAACAGATTTCCAAATACTTCAGTCTTGAACAAATATGGTGGGAAAGAATATCTTGCTATGTTACACTTAGCTCGACCTGTGGTACGCGTAATGGAGATCCGTTTCGGGGCCTACAGCGTGTTTTGAAGGTACATCATTCCGGGGGAAACTCCGAGTGCATGAGCCGCCTGTTCCTAGTAACAGGCCCTGCAAAACCCTCACATACGGTATCAACAGGTCTTAATTATTTTCCGCAGGTTCTGGTGGAACGGAGGAATCTACATGCAAGGTCAAGGCGAAGCACTAGGAATGATTGAAACCAAGGGATTGGTTGGGTTAGTTGAGGCTTCTGACGCAATGTGCAAGGCTGCAAATGTAACTCTTGTTGCCTGGGAAAAAGTAGGCGGCGGACTTGTTACAGCAATCATTCGCGGTGATGTCGCGGCTGTGAAGGCAAGTACAGATGCCGGAGCTGCTGCCGCTAATAAGGTTGGTGAATTGGTCTCGGTACATGTGATACCCCGGCCTCATTCCAATCTCGAAACAGTCTTTAATATGTCAGGTAAGAGCACTAAGGCTCCAAGCAAGTAGTACATGAAACTGGGACGGGTTGCCGGCACGGTTGTCTGTTCTGTTAAGGACGAGCGGCTTAGTGGGCTTAAACTACTCGTTGTACACGAGTATGACGCAAAGCTCAATCCAACAAAGTCCTTTCATGTTGCTGCTGACACGGTTCAAGCAGGCTTGGACGATATCGTTCTCTTTGCTTCAGGAAGCTCTGCCAGACAGACGGAACAGACAAGTGGTAAAGCTATTGACTGTGCCATTATTGCGATAGTGGACCAGGTGAACCTTGACGAAACCCATTAGGAATCCGGGAGTCTAATATGGGATTTTCCACGGAAGAAATTGCGCGCATTGTTACGAGGGTTGTGGATCAATTAGAAGATACCCCCCCTTCTTTCGCTGCCGGTACTCAATCTACAAGTTCGGAATGGGTGGCTCCCAATGCACTTTCTGGAACTTACCCGAGAATATCTACCTGTGTGGAACGAGCCGGTATAGCCTATGAGAAGTTTCGTTCTTCAAAGGTTTCCGAACGCGAAAAAATTATTCAGGCGATTCGAAAGACCTGTATGGATCATGTTGAGCAGTTGGCTCGCATGGCCTGGGAAGAAACCGGCATGGGCCGCTGGAAGGATAAGCTGCAGAAAAATCGAGTAGTGATCGAAAAAACACCTGGAACCGAGGATTTACAGCCAACAGCGTATTCGGGAGATTTCGGTCTCACACTGCAGGAAAATGCCGCTTATGGGGTAATAGGCTCCATCACCCCTACAACGAATCCAACCGAAACAATCATCAATAATTCCATCTCCATGATTGCTGGGGGTAACGCGGTTGTTTTCAATCCCCATCCGAGGGCAAAAAAGTGTTGCGGGTTTACCACTCATCTGATCAATTCCGCCATTCAGTCCTGCGGTGGACCAGAGGATTTAATCACCATCATGGAAAACCCAACCATGGAAAGTGGGCAGGAATTGATGACGCACCCCGGGATTCGAATTCTGGTGGTGACCGGGGGGCCAGGTATAGTAAAGGCCGCCTTTGCCGCTGGAAAGAAGGTGATTGCCGCCGGTCCGGGCAATCCTCCCGCGGTAGTGGATGAGACCGCAGATCTTGATGAGGCCGCCAAGAATATCATCGCAGGGGCAACGCTGGACAACAATATTCTTTGCACTGCTGAGAAAGAGATTCTAGTTGTTGATTCGGTGGGTGATTCCTTTGTTCAAGCGTTGAAAAGACATGGAGGTTACCAGGTGATTGGTTCCAATGTGCATCGTTTGGAGCAGCTGATTTACAGGGACGGACATGTAAACGCTGACTGTATTGGACAGGATGCGGGAGTCATACTTGCCCAGATAGGTATTGATGTACCGGAGTCTATTCGAATGGGATTCATTGAGTGTGATTTCGATCATTTTCTGGTAAAGACGGAACAAATGATGCCCATACTGCCAGTGGTACGCTGTAAGGATGTGGCCGAAGCGATTGACCGTGCCATTGAGGCGGAAAAAGGTAATTTTCATACCGCTACCATGCACTCGAAAAACCTCGACGCACTTCATGAAATGGCAGTTAGAAGCAATGTCTCCATCTTTGTTAAAAATGGCCCCCAATTCTCAGGGCTGGGAATGGGCGGCGAGGGTTTTTGTACCATGACCATAGCCGGAAATACCGGAGAAGGTTTAACTTCCGCGAGATCCTTCACCCGAAAGCGTCGTTGTGTATTAAAGGGCCATTTTCGCATTGTATGAGAATCGCAATTGCATCTGACCACGGGGGATTTCGTCTCAAGTCTGTAGTTAAGGAATTCCTCGATTCCCAATCCTGGTGTACACTCGCGGATGACTTTGGCCCCTTTGATACTGGGAGTGTGGACTATCCTGATTATGCCCTCACGATTGCGAGGTGTGTCGCGTCCGGAGGTTACGACCTGGGCATTATGATTGATGGAGTCGGAATTGGTTCCAGTATGGTCGCAAACAAAGTTAGAGGAATCCGTTGTGCTCTGTGTTGGGATCTTTTTACAGCACGAAATGCCAGGGAACATAACCACGCAAATATGTTGAGTATTGGTGGGCAGGTTCTTGGAGACGCTCTGGCTAAAGCAATTGTAGAGGTATTTGTGAGAGCCGAGCCAGACCCCGGAAGACATGCGCGTAGAGTTCAGAAAATCATGGATATTGAGGCGATGACATGATCCTTGCCAGGGTGCGCGGTACTGTTGTAGCAACCCACCATGAACCAGGCTTCCATTCTCAATCCCTTAAGTTTGTAGAGAAGGTATTTGATTTGGAGGACAGGGCTTCGAACATCAAATCTCTGTCCATTGCGATTGATCGAATTGGAGCCAATGTGGGAGAGTTTGTATTGCTTGAAACGGCAATGGAATCAGGGTTGGGTATGGATAGCCTCTGCGCTACAGATACTGCTATCGTGGCTATCGTGGATAAGTTGGTCGAGTGAGTCAAATTCGAATCAGAGTTTGCGGGCTTCTTGTAAGAGAAGAAAAACTCCTATTAGTGAGGCACGAAAAAGCGGGCCGCGCTTATTTTTTATTGCCGGGTGGTGGTGTCGGTGCACAGGAGACCATACCCTATTCCCTCAAGCGTGAGTTCGAAGAAGAACTAGGGATGAGTATTCAGATTGGCCCCATCATTTTCATGGCACAAAGTGTGTCCTCAAAAGAAAATCGGAATATACTTCACCTGGTTTTTAAAATCGAGTCTGAGGATGAACCCACACAGACAGGAAAGGATCCAAGGGTCACTGGCTTTCAATGGCATCCTCTGAATTCAGCGGAAGCAGTCCCATTCTATCCGAACATCCTCCCTCGCATCCTTGAATTGGCCAGGAATCCCTCATATAATGGGATGAGACTAGAGCTTCCCGATTGGTTGGATTGAAGATCCGAGTGGATCGAGGAGAAGAGTTTCCGAATTGGTGTCTATGGAGACTAGGTAGGTATTTTCTTTGAAGATAAAATTCTGGGGGGTTAATGGTTCCATTGCATCCCCCTGCGACTCTGAACAAATTGAATCAAAGGTGCGGGAAGTTCTATGGGCTCTCAAACCGGACGATCTTAAGAACGAGTCTAGTCGAGAGAAATTTTTCAATTCTCTACCCCACCGGTTAAAGGGAACCTATAAAGGGAATACCAGCTGTGTTCAGGTGGTGTCCTCCGATCAAACCCAGCTGATCCTTGACTCAGGGACAGGTGTGAGGAAACTTGCCCTGGAACTGATGAAGACCCCGCTAGGCAGGGGGCAGGGAGAGGTGCACATACTTTATTCCCATCTGCACTGGGATCACATCCAGGGCTTTCCTTTTTTTGTGCCCGCCTATATACCCGGCAATCAAATCCATATCTATGGAAGAATTGATTCACTCGAGGAGAAATTTCGGGCTCAGCTGTCTCATCCCTATTTCCCTCTTCTTTTTGATCAATTGGGCGCAACTATCCATTTCCATGAATTGGAAAAGGAGCAGGAAATTCTAATCAAAAACGAGATTAAGGTTCAGACAGAAATGCTCTACCACCCCCAGGTATCCCACGCTTATAGCGTAGAGGAACAGGGCAAAAAAGTTGTATACATGACCGATTCGGAGTTCCACCTTGAAGATATGCAACTGATTCAAAATGCGATTGAATTGTGCAAAGGTGCAGACGTCTTTATCTTTGACTGTCAATTCACCTTCCACGACGCTATCTCCAAGGTAGACTGGGGGCATTCCTCGATATTCACGGGAATCGACATAGCCTCCTCAGCGGGAGCCAAGCGGCTATATCTCTTCCACCACGAACCAGCCTACGATGACACCAAGATCGAGTCCCTTCTGGAAGAAGGCTTTAAATACCGAGAAAAGGCCGGCAACAAAGACCTGGAACTAATAGCCGCCTATGATGGACTCGAAGTAAAGCTCTGAGCCGATTTCTTGGGTTTTGGCGGCGTGTGTGCGCCAGGGAGTAACGCCTGAGTGCGGTTCCCTCGTTGAAGGTAGCCAGGCTACCTCCGCCTCACGAACCACCCCCAGCCATCACTCCCTGGCACCCACACATCCACCACACCCAAGAAATCGACTCAGAGCTTTACAGTTGGGAGTTCATTTGTGAATGATTTTTTCGTAGTATTTGCTCGCCTGTGATTCAACAAGGGGAAGTTCTATGCTTTGAAGCGCATAGTCTCTAAACTCGACAACCATTGGCCCTGGTATGGTGATGTCAAAATTTCCGACATGCGGGGACTCCGTTAGATCCATGTTGAATCTTAGATACCAGTCATAGCTGAGTGGGGTTATTCCAATTTTTACGTCAAAATGGTCAAGCATTAGACATTGAATACGGTTGTCGTCTAACAAGATGGACCGAAGTTCAAAAAAGCTGGTTTCTCTTTGGTAGAAATGATTGTCATCGTGCTCAAGCCAATCTTCAAATTGATACAGTTTGGCTTGTGAAGCAGACTTCTTTTCAAAAAAAAGAAGAACTAAGTTAAGGGCAGTTCTAAGTTCCGTAAACTCAACCTCACTTGAAGTGCTGAAGTTAGTACCTTCGGGCAGGGCGAATTCAGGACGGGGGCCAAATATGCTTTTTATAAAATTAAACACCAATTTCCAAAAAGGCTCTTTTTAGCTATTTTTCACTAAGATTTTACCCCTGAGAAGAGCAAGTCAAGAAACAAAAACGCAAAGCGACAAAGTCGCTTAAGTAAATTCTGAGATTTCGAGTGGGTCGAGTTCTGGGGTGTGGTGGATGTGTGGGTGTCAGGGAGTATCGTCTGGGGGTGGTTCGTGAGGAAGACGTGGCATAGTCACGTTTGACGAGGGAACCGCGCTCAGGCGTTGCTCCCTGGCAGCCAACACGCCGCCAAAACCCCAGAACTCGGCCTACTCGAAATCCGCGAGGGCCTCGTCGTCGGTTTTGAATATGTTCAGGATACTTGTGAGTTGGAGTAGGTCGAAGATTCCGAAAACCTCTTCCGTCAGTGCGGAGAATTTTACGTCTCCTTCTTGAGCCTGGGCATTCTTGTAATTGGACATGATTACTCCGAGGTGGGTGGACACGATGAAATTGACTTCCGCCATATTCAAAACCAGCTTGTAATTGCCAGTTTGGAATTCGGAACTGAACAGGTTTTTGAAATCTTCCAGGGTGCTCATATCGAGTCTTCCCTTCACATGTAAAACCACGACCCCTTTGTCGGAGTGTTCAAACCTTCGAGTCACTAATGAATTCGTCATATCCTTCGTTTCCTTTTCTCTTCCAGCCTGATACTATGAGGATCTTCGGGTCCTCAACCTCACTGTGGCAACGACAATGGGCTCATCCTATCACATCCCCGATCCAATCTTCTATGGGACCGAATTCCCGGTACCCTGCCCGGTTCGCAAGAATGTTAAACTGATCTTTGAGATGGCAGGAATGGTGCGCAAATGAAGGGTATTCAGGTTTCATTGCTAGTCCTTCATTTGCTTTCTTTGGTTCTTTCTCTTTCCCTGACTTTCATTGAGCAGGATTCAGTAGCAGGGCGCAAAACCCAATTACTGACGGATCTTGAATCCTTTCAGAGTGGTTTCGATTCCTACCTGGTACAGGCGCGTCAGAAAGTAGAACGGTGGTTTCAGGAGCCCACGGTTCAGTCTTTCAAGAGGTCCAAGCTCCGCAAAAAATTTGCCTTTGAACGCAAGAGTGATTTCCAGGATCATGCCATTCGCGTGTCGATCTATGAAATCCGTCAGAAGTCCATGAAATGGGAAGCCCGTCCCGTATTTGAAACCTTTAAGCCGGGAATGGTATTTGATCGAATCACAGAGGCCTTGATGAATCACGCCTTAGAATTCACGGGTGAAGGAAGTGGTAAGAGTGATGGCGCACTTTCAAAATTCTCTGAAATGGCCTCTATTCTGATGCCTGGGAAAGGGATACAGAGTTTCACCACTCCTGGAGAATTTGTACCGTTGCAGTTCATGGGTGAGGACACCCTATTTTATTGGAATGTTATTACCAAGAGGTGTCCACAGAGAGTGCGAAAATCTAAAGGAATTACAAAGTGTGTACGAGGCTTGTTTGTGGCAGAAATTGAAAGACGTCTTTTGCTGCGTGATTATTGGGAATCCCTTCCCAAAAGCCAAGAAGAGAAGCCCTTTGTCGTTTTTTTGGAGCAGAAGTCAGATCTTAAATTTGTGCATAGTATTTTACCCACAGATCATTTTGATAATCAGGCTGTTGCTGAGACAGTTGAGAGTACAATGAAGGATGGTTTCCCCTCGCTGTTGGTTGAGCCGGAGGCCCAGGTTGGTGTCTTCCCGTCACCCCAGGTCAGACAGGTACTCATGGGAGTCTATCGAGAAGGTTTTTCTACTCTTTCGATCAAAGCAGTTCTTCAGGGAGCCTTGATTTCAGCAGTACTTTTCTTAGCTTTATTCCTGTTCACAGGGGGTTTTTGCAGCCGGTCGCAGTAAAAGGCAATTCTCCGACAGCCTCCTAGGAAGACTTTGGAAGAATGAGGTTTTGGGAATTCTCCGCTCCCATCCCTGGTTTCTTCTCAAGTGTGTGATTGAAGAACAGGTGCTGGGACAATGGGATCATTTGGAGGGTAGGATCTTTAATTCGAATCCCTTGTTTGAGATTGGCCTCAAGGATTACGATTTCCACCTTTTCCTGCTCCATCCGGGATCTAAGTTTCCACTCCAGGGCTTCAAAGGTCTTGATGAAAGATCGTTCAGCGGCTCTTCCATTGGAACTTGATGCTGGAAACTGAATCGGTTCTATCTGAGCGAAGCGCTTGAGCATGCGAGCCTCTGTATAAACGAAGTGGTTACGGATGAGCTTTAAATCTCCACCGGTTTCTTGGAGGTCTTTTTTAATTCTTCTGACAAGTTCTGGCTGTTCTTGAAGAACCGGACTCTTCAAGGTTCGTTTCCAGGTAAAGGCATGATGCTTTTCAACAGAATCCACGATTCCCTGTAGACGGTCATGAAATCGATTCCAATGAAAGAGCTTTAGAGTAGCGAGTTTTTCGATGAGAGTTTCGATCGCTTCCTTCTCCAGATCTAATCTGGCCTGAAAATTGAGTAGTTGTGAGTAATGGGGGCCGTCGATATGCTCAATGGCGGCACTGTTTCCCTCTCGAATCAGCTCGGTTAGAAAGGCGGATATATTGCGAAGTCGGCGTCGAATCTGAACCATATTTTCAGACCCTTCACTTAGGAAGCCCTGTAATTGTTGAATCCTCACCTTGAGTTCTTTGAGAGACATGGATTTGGTTTCCTTGAGGAAATCCAGAAAGAATCGAAAAGTATCCAGCGTATTTTCATAAATGGAAAATAGGTCCTGGTAGTAACTTTGCTGGACTTCGTGCAATGTTTCCAAAGACGGCTTAGATTGGGTAAGAACTTTGATTTCTCGACGGGGGCGCCGAGCGGGTGCCTTTTTAGAGCCGGGAACGTTAACCTGGCGCGATCGAAGATATTTTTCAAGTGGCTTTATCATTCTTTGCAGCTTGGTAGGCACCTGCGAACCAGACTCTTCGGCTCCAAGAGAATAAGATGGGGAGCAAAGCAGCAGAATCATCGTGCAAAAAACAAAAAATTGAGGTCTCATATCACTTCTCTTCGTTCAAATTTGTATCGATATTAACGATTTTGAACGTTTGAACCCATAGGGTTGAAATCTATCTTGCCCCTTCGTAAAGCATATGGTTTAATGTTCCCTCATTCTTTGCGGGTTCTGTGCCCGAGGCTTAAATGTACGATCTATTCATAGTCATTCATGTACTTGTAGCAGTCCTACTCATCGGCGTGGTCCTATTTCAAGCGGACGAGGGTTCTGGCCTGGGGGGAGCTTTCGGGACTTCTCTTGGAGCCGGTGGTTCGTCAATGTTCGGAAAAAAGGGGGCCGCAGGAGTTGTGACCCGCTTTACCGCAATTCTTGTGACTATTTTCTTAATCACGTCCTTTGCTCTAACCTTAATTATTTCCAAGGACTATGTTGATCGCGAAGAATTTTACCAGGGAGGCCGACAGGCTCCGGTTACCGCTCCCACCGCTCCACCCCCATCTCCAACTGGTTTCTAGATTCAGACCTGAACAAAGCTTTGCTCATCTGTAAAGTTTTGAAGACCTTTGGTCCATTTCAAAATTCTATGCTGAGAATCTTCTGAATTCCAGTACTCCTTTGGACGAATGAATTTTGATGAAGTCCCCTTATAGCATTGTCATTACGGCCATTTCAATCCTGCTTATCCTTGCTGCCATCCCAAGAGTCACTCTCTATGGATCTCATCTTAGAGATGAGCCCGGGCTGAGTCTTATGTTTCTGCTCGCGCAGGATGATGGGGGATTTCAAGAGGCACTTAAAATGGCATTAAAACCATTTCCAGTTCATTTGAAATTTCTGAAGTCCCGACCGAAATCTTTGCCCAGGGGAACTCTTCTCCTGGAAGGTCTTGTATCTCACCAACCTCTACAGCAAGGGCTGTATACGACGTTTGGACGAATGGGCATACCTGAGGACTTTCAAACCAGCTACATGGAAGCCAATTTACAGATTGTGGGTTCACTAAGTGATGGAAGACCAATACGAGAGCATTGGATTTTGGAAAGTCATGGTTCGGGTGAGTATTCATCTAAAAGGGCACTTGCTGCTGATCTATGTCGAGGATTTAGCCTGGAAATCAAGAATTGGCTCTTAGAAATCCCCATTTCAGAGCCTTTGAATCCCTGAATCCACCTGGATTCCCTGGGGATTAGGTGCGGAATGTTTTTGGGTCGATCACATGGGGCCAGGCTTCTTCAAGGCTGACTTCCTGGGTGTGAACCAGTGTTTTTAGAACCTGATCAAGAGATACCATTCCCTCTTTTTTAGAGGTTTCAATCATGGTTGGTAACTGTTCGGTTTTTCCATCACGGATGATATTGCGTACGGCGGGGGTACTTATCAATACCTCACAGGCGGGAATTCTGTAACGACCTGACTTATGACGGAGCAGCCTTTGGCTTATGATAGATCTCAGGTTGAACGCGATTTGTTTACGAATATGGTTTTGCTGACCATGAGGAAAGAAATCCATGAGCTGTTCAACCGCTGTACTACAGGTGGGAGCATGGAGTGTAGTCAACACCAGGTGACCTGTACCAGAAAGGGTCAGCGCGGTTTCCACGCTTTCTTGATCCCGCAATTCCCCAATGAGAATTACATCGGGGTCTTCGCGCAGGGTAGCGCGGATTCCTATGGGAAAAGAACTAACATCATTGTGTACTTCTCTTTGAGAGATATAACAGAGTCTGGACTGGTGAACAAATTCGATAGGATCTTCAATGCAGATGACTCTTTTGTGTACCAGGGCGTTGAGGTAATGAACCATCGCGGCCAGAGTAGATGTTTTACCCGAGCCGGTTGGGCCGGTAAGAACCACTAATCCATTTTCAACGGAAACAATTTTTTGCATGGTGGGAACCGGAAGGTTCAGAGATTCGAAACTTGGAACCTGATCGGTGATGAATCTACCTGCAAGTTCAAAGCCTGACATGGTTTTAAAAATATTGATTCTAAGTCGCAGCGACTTGGAGGTTTCATAGGATGCGTCAACTTGCAGATTTTGCGAGAGACGCTTTAGCTGGGATTCGGATAGAATTTCGTGAAAAAAGGCGCTGATATGCCCCTCGCTTAAAGGATCTGTTTTCATGGGAGAAAGTCTTCCCTTTACCCTTAGAATAGGAGGGTGGAAACATTTCAAATGAATATCGGATGCCAGTAGATTGGAGCCTTGTTCGAATAGTTCACCCAGTGAGATTGAGTAGGCAATCGGCTCAGGAAGGACTACACCGGCATCGAGCAATGTTTTGGTAGAGGATAGTTTTTCACCACGGGCATCAGGAGCCTTCCTTGGGGAAGATACTTCAAGGGCACAAGCCGCTGATGACTCCATTTTTAGAAGGTCAGGGTTTTTACGGCGGAGTTGCTGTTCAAGCAGTTCCTGGTTCGCGAGTCGCAAGTTTCTGAGAACGAGTATGGGTGAATCTAAATTGCGAATTTGGTCCAATAGATCGGGTCCCCCTTCCATCTCCAAGGTCTCCAGGGTTCTTAATGACCAAAACCCTATATTCTTGTTGGTGGAAAGGCACCCTTCCAAGAGAGTTGGAATGGGATGATTGGAGAGTCTGGGGAAGAGCTCGCTGGCCTTCTGGCGTACTTCCCAATCCGGATTGTCGAAGGCATCTAAGAAAATTTCGTTGGATTCTTCTGAGTTAATGGCCAGTACGGCTTCCAATGCCAGAAGCCGGATCTCCCTGTTCCCCGATTGTATCAGGGAGGCGATATCTGCCAGGGTAGTTTCCTCACCGATAGCGACCAGGCTCTTCAAGGCCCAGAATACGCGGTCTTCAGTCTCGTTACGCAAGGCCTCCAATAATGGGGTCACCGAATAGGTACCCAGGCTAACAACCTTGTCCATAGCAAGTTTGCGAATGGCCCACCTTGAATCTGAGAAACAACTTATCAAGATTCGAGCCGTCTCCTGAGATGGAATGTGCCCGAGATTAGAAATGGCCAGATACCTTGTGCGGTGGTCTTCATGACTAAAGAGAAACCTGGTTTCCGTTAAAATGGAAGGTTCCGCTGGCTCTGAAAGAACTTTCAGGAGGACCTCGAGGATTCTGGGTTCCGGATTCTGCTGGAGATTTTTTAATATCTCCGCCCTTTGAGAATGAACTAGTTTCTTGAGGGAACGGCCAACTTCCTCACTGATTAGGAAGGAATCCGTCTTGAGGAAATTCAAGAGCGATTTGACGACTCTGCCATCGTTGATTTCACCCAGGTTTGAAACCGCAAACACCTGCAGTTGCTCATTTTGAGGTTCCTGCTTAAGAAACTGTGAGAAGTAGGGGATCGCAGAGCTTCCCAGGATGAGTGCCAGGATCTTGAATGTCCAGAATCGTTGATGAGCATTTGATGAAGGGAACTTTTGTTCCAAGAAATCAATGGAGTTCTGTCCCTTTTGAGCCAATACCTTGGAAGCCTTTTCTCGGACGTCCCACGAATCCGTCCCCAGGGCATCAAATAGAAAATCCAGATCCCCATCCGCGCTGTCTGGACTCATGCTCTCCATGATTTTCTTTTTGATGTGGTTTTCACCGTTTTCAAAAAGGAAACGCAGAGTGGGGATATCATCTAAATTGTGGTCAAAAACCGCTATAGAGGCCCAGTAGCAAAGGTTTTGCTTCTGAAAATTATCGGACTCATTTCGGATGGCTTCCTGTAGGTGTTTCAAACCGGTGCTCCCCTGTGAACCGATTAGATCTGCTCCTCCACGGCGCAGGTTCCAGTCCTCATGCCTGAGCAATTTCACTGCTTTTGTGAGGGCTTCACCTGGAGAGGAGGCCAGAAGAGTTCGTAAGGAATCTAATTCTGAATTTGAGGGGAACTCACTCATGGAAGGCTCCGAAGAGAAAATCATTCTATCACATTGTTGAGGGCAGTTTACTCTAATGCAGAGTGGCCTTTTAGATGTTATGAGGCTACACCTTGGAACAATGGAATTAATGGAAGCAATAGAATAAAGATTAACAGCTTCAACTAACACTAGAATCCCACTTTATCTTCCTTCCATGGATTCGATTGTTTCTATTGTTTCCAATGATTCTTCTCCCTTATGTTAAGGGGCATGTCTTTGATTCGTGTAGGAATGATCAATTTCACCAACGGCCTCATTCCCGACTTTGATTTTCCTGAAAAGGGATTTAAAAAGATTTATGGAATTCCCTATCAGTTGAATGAGCTTCTGCGTACCGGAAATTTAGACCTTTCCCCTGTTTCTTCAATGGAATACCTTCTAAACCCAAAGCTCTACAAAATTCTACCGGGTATTTGCATCGCCAGCAGGAGCTATGCTCATACAGTGGGAGTATTTAGTGACTTTGCTCCCGAAGAATGGGGCGGGAAGAGATTTTTACTTACCGGTTCTTCGCTTACTTCTGTATATCTTTTTCAGGTCTTGTGTAAAAAATATCTTAGATGTTCCATAGAGTGTGTTTTTCAGGCACCTGGTGAGGGGGATATGGAGGAACTCTTCAGGTCCGCAGGGCAATATGACGGGCTGCTCCTCATCGGAGATCAAGTACGGGAATTTAATCGAAAAAACCTTTTACCCTATCATGATCTATGCTCGCTATGGCACCGTTTTACAGGCAAATCCTTTGTATTCGCGCTTTGGCTGGCGCGCGCTGATCGTTGCTTGTCTCACTTAGACTTTTATTCCAAGATTCACAGTGAATTAGTTCATTCCATTGAATCGGGATTAGAGAATTTAGATGCCGTGTTTGAGAAATCTCAGACTTCCTGGGATAGAGAGGAGTTTCTTAGCTATTTTCAAGAATCGATGTTGTATAAGTTAGAAAAGGAAGAATTGGAAGGATTGAAGCAGTTCAGTCTGGATTTACTGGAATGTGAATTTTTGAAATCTTCCCTGGAGTTTGATTTTTTACAGCCGGTCGCAGTAGAAGGCAATTCTCCGACAGGCTCCTAGTTTTGAGCCGGTTGGGCGGCTTGATGTTCCTGAAGCGCTTTAAATAAAGTCGCAACAATTTCTTCGCGGGTACATGGCTTCTTAAGGAAGTGGGAAACTCCAAGCTCTTGAAAAGAAACCTGCACTTCTTCACTTAGTTTTCCACTTGTTACAACAAAGATAGGGGGTGGTTGGACGGAGAGCTTCTTAGCCTCTTTGCACAATCCGAGTCCATCCAGGGGGGGCATCACAACATCCGTAATGATGATCTGGGGAGGTGGATCTTCGATTTCAAGTTCTTCCAGGGCCTCTGATCCATTAGAGAAAGTCTTTACGTCTGAATAGCCGGCACTTCTGAGAACTAATAACATTAAATCAAGGATAGCAGGTTCGTCATCTACGACGTAGATCAGGGCATTTTGAGGGATGGGGGGAAGCGATTTTCTAGATTCTGCAACGGGTTCGACCGCACTGGACTCCCGCATTGGAAGATGAATCGTAAAGGTGGTTCCCACTTCTTTATTCTTTGCGCTTCGCTTTCTGCGCAGCTGAGTTTGGGTGAGAGAGTCGATCTGAATTCGCCCCCCATGGTTTTGTACAATGGAAAAGACCATAGAGAGTCCCAGGCCGGTTCCTTTTCGCGAGTCTCGAATCTTGGTTGAGAAGAAAGGATCAAAGATTCTTGGCAGGATTTTTGGTTCAATTCCCATACCGTTGTCTTTGATCTCCAGGATTATTTCTCCACTGCTTTGCCTTGCACTGATTTGGATTAGTCGTGGATTTTCGCCGGAATCACCCCTGCGCTCCCTCTCGTCAATAGAATGCATGGAGTTTGTGATTAAGTTAATGAGGACATCCCTCAACTGCCCGCGATCAAAAAGGCAGGGAGGGATACCGGGCGCGATGGTTTTTTGTAGCGTGATCCCCTTGTTCTCCAGTTGATTGAGAATGACGCCGGTTGCGTCTTGGATAATATCCGAGATATTTGAAGATTCCACCTTTGAAATGTTAGAGCGGCCCAGTGCCAGGAGGCGTGAGGTCAGATCAGCAGCCTTTTTGACATACTCCGCAATGGTCTTTATTGTGTCATCAAGTTGATCTCCGACCTGGCCTTCTTTTAGCAATGCCCGACTCACATCAGCACTTAAGCCGATAGCAGCCAGAATATTGTTGAAATCATGAGCGATTCCGGCTGAAAGAGTTCCCAATCCGGCAAACCTCTCAGCCTGAATCAGTTCCTGCTGGGTAGCTTTCAATCTCTGTTCGGCAAAGTGCCTCTCCGTGACATCTGTGATGATTCCCATGGTTCCGGCAAAGTAGGCTTGTCCAGAGGGGTCTTTTTCCCAGAAACCCGATGCATTGACTTCCACAAAGAAGGCTTTGTCTTCTTCCTCTCTCACTCCAGGAAACAGTTCTTCATAGTTAATATGAGGACCGGGCAGGATTCTTATGCGCAATCTCTTAGAGCCCCTTTTTCCGGAACGCCTTTCATCGAAGAGTCCCGGTGCACCCTGTTGACCGGTGATCTTACCTGCGTAAAGGGGTAACACAGACTCCCTGGAAACCCGGGGAGCATCCTCAGGATGGAGGATGATGGAAAAATGTTGTCCCATAAGCTCTTCACGAAAGTAGCCCCATTTGAGAACTTCCTGACTCAGAAATCCGAAATTGCCATCCTGGTCAAGGCGGTAGAGCACCTCTGGAATCGTTTGCAGCAATGATTCCAACTCCGAGCGGGCTGCGGCACCTCCCCGAATGAATTGATAAAAGTTAAGGTGGCTGGTGAGTGTCTTGGCTACAGATTCGACTTCTTTTAGGTTGTCCCCATTGAAGCCGTCTTCCCGGTTGAGGACCTGCAATACACCAAAGGGTCTCTCGCCCATATAAAGGGGGGTAACCAGGGAAGAATGGGTCTTGAACCCCGTTCTGCGGTCATACTTTTTTTGGAAATCCTGTTTCGAATAAGGGGTGTTTGTGTATGAGGATTTGAGGGAACTAAAACAAGCCCCGACCAATCCCTCTCCGAGGGAAAGGATAATTTTTAAAGGGGTAGGCCCTTCGGCATAGATAGACTGTAGTCTTCCCTCCTTCTCATCATAAACAAAAAATGTGGTTCGTTCGGCATTGAAAAAGCGAGAAATGATGGGGCAGCTTCGAGCGATAAGATCAACAGGTTCCAGTGCTTCCTGGTCCTGCTGAAGAAGTAAGTTTAGCTCGTTTTGAATCTCAAGAAGACGACTTTCAGAGGTAGATTTACTCATATTTGGAAAAGGGGGGCACCACTGCCAGGGGCGAAGAGCTAAGTTTTGGCAACTGTGTAGGCATCTAAACTAATAATGTACCACAGGTTGAGTAGAGCGGATATTAACCAGACACATGAGCCTCTGAGGAGAAGCGCATTTCAAAAGCGACTTTGGCGGAACGAATCAGTTCCTCAAAGGACTTTACCCTCCCTAATGCTCGCAAAACATAGGAAGGACGGTAGTAAAACTCAAGATAAGCCTGGCGGCAAAGTCTCTGGATTTCTTGATCTGACATTTTACATCCCGGGCGGGGCAGCGAAATCTGCTCTGTTGGATTTGTGATGTAATCCTTCCAGTAATCCTCTTGAAATTCTTTCAAATATAGTGCGTATAGCTGGGTACCAGGCATGGGAGTTACTTTGGAAAACTGAGCATAATCAAGATCGAGGGTTTTGGAAAAATCAATGGTCTCTCTGGCTGTTTCAGCGGTCTCCCCAGGGGAGCCGACCATAAAGTACCCAAAGGTATCAATACCTATCTTCTTAGTGAGATTGATGGTTTGCCGCATACGTTCGAGATTCGTATCTTTCTTCAATGTTTTCAAGATGCATGCGTTACCGGACTCGATTCCGTAATACACTCGAAAGCATCCGGCCTTATGCAGCATATAGAGCATTTCCTCATTCATACAGTCGACTCGGGATCTAACCGACCAATGAACATCGAGGTCTGATTCAATGATGGCTTCACAAACCTCAATCACTCGCTTTTTGTTAATCGTGAAGGAAGAATCGAAGACATCAAACTCTCGAATCCCGTATTTTTCATAGCAAAGCCTTAGCTCCTCGACGACGTTTTGAGCACTTCTTCCACGAAATTTGAGTTCGCCCTGTTCACAAAAGATGCATTTGAAAGGACATCCACGGGAACTGATGAAACAGGTAAAGTTTTTATATTTGGTTATGAAGGAGTGATAAAGGGTGTTATCCACAAGATGGCGAGCCGGAAAGTGGGCATGATCAACGTTTTGAAGCTGAGGTGCGGGCCTGGTCCTGTGAATTTTTCCATCGCGCCGAAAGATGATTCCTGGTACGGACTCGAAGGCATCAAGGTCCATCACATCGCACTCAAGAAACATCGGTAGAGAAATTTCTACTTCCCCAATGAACCCCACATCCAAGCCATCATGAATCATCGTTTCTTCGGCGTAGATTCCCATATGGACGCCCCCAATCAGAGTAGGGCACGGGTAGGCTTCTTTGAGTTGGCGAGCCCATTCCAGGTTCTCCTTGAATTGATAGGTAGTCACTGTATACAGGACGTAATCGGGACGAAATTTACGAAGAGTCTCCAAAACCGATTCCATGGGTTGCGGGTCTGCGTTCAAATCAAGAAAGAGACAATCATGGCCGGCTCCCTCCGCGGCACCCGCCACGTATAGGAGACTTAGAGAAGGAAAGATACCGTAGTTATCCTTCACAACTTTGAGCCCTGGTTCATTATCGATAGCGCCATAGGGCGGGTAGATAAAGGCCAGTCGCTTACGGTTTTTTGTTCGAAAGTCCCTGATGTTGGCTTCCGAGAAGATGTCCGCTCTCAATTCTTTCATAAGGTTTTTCCCAAAATTCCCAAATAGCAATAAGACGGATGCTCAAAGCGTAAGCTGAATAGGCAACACAAGAAGCTGAAAATCCTGGAGACCAGAACATCTTTAAGGAAGATATTCCAGTGACCGGAATCCACTTCAACGCTTGCCACATTATGTTAATTATACTGAATCCATGGCATAGATGGGCAAAAACCTGGAAACGAGAGTGATTCCGGATCATTTTTCGAAGAGATTCAGGATCATCATTTCGATCATGAAAAACACTAAGACTGCTAAGGTATTGGACTTTATATCCACGATTTCTAGCTCGAAAGGAAAACTCAAGGTCTTCCCCATGGGTCCGGAAACCTTCATGAAATCCGCCCAGTTCCATAAAGAACCTGCGAGGACCGCCAAAACAAAGCCCCATGAAATATGGAACCTCATCTAGACTGTCTTTACCAAGGGTCTGAACGAGGTAGAGGGAACGGTAACGATTCGCGTTTCCTTCGCCTGGGCTGGCAATTTCCCTACCAGCAAAAAAGGAGACTCCATTCCATTCCTTTTCAATGATTTCAAAAAAAGGTGTTTGCGGAATCGCGTCCGCATCCAGGAAAAGGACATTTTCACCTTTACAGGCATTCAACAATTCATTCCGAGCCCATGACAGCCCCTGGTTTTCCTGAAACTCCAAAAATCTACAATTCTCCACTTCTATTTCAATGTTGGGTGGAGGGCATCCGTCACAGAGAACCAGGATCTCTTCAATCCAGTCCCCATGTTCTCTCAGGGCATGCAGGACCCTGGACAGAGACACCTCCATTTCAAAATAGGGAATTAAGACTGAAAATTTCTCTTTCATGAAAAACCGAATCTAAGGCTAACTCGAATCAGCCAGGAATATTACCAACTATGAGTATAAAGTCCGAAAGAATCCTAGATGAACCCCACTCATTTGCTCAACCAGGGATTAGGAAAACTGAGGTCATTCCTAAAACTCCTTCAGCGGGAAAAGATTCCCTTTATTCTAAAACTCATCCTTGGCTTTGCCATTGTTAGTTCCTCTCTGATTCTGGTTCTGGAAGGTCTGAATCCAGAATCAAATATTGTTTCTTTGCTTGATGCAGTCTGGTGGTCTTTTGTGACCATGACCACAGTGGGATACGGGGATCATTATCCTACAACGGCGGGAGGGAGGATACTCGGCGTCTTGATGATGTTTTCGGGAATCGCGATTTCATCCTTTTTTACCGCTACCATCGCGTCTCGTTTTGTAGATCGCAGACTCAAGGAGGGCCGAGGTTTGGAAACCGTAACTAGTACCAATCATCTTGTCATATGCGGATGGAACCAGGAATGTACTCAACTACTGACGATTCTTGAGGGAAATCAAGAATGGTCTGAGGAGGGGGAAATTGTCTTGATTCTAGATGCGGCGGAAGAGAAATTTTATGAAATTCAAGATGAGTTCCCCTCAATGTCTCTCAAGTTTGTTAGCGGAAAATACACCTCAGATGTGGCCTTGAAGAGAGCACAGGTGGCCAAGGCCAGGATGGTAATCATCCTGGGGCTGGAAGAACTCGAACCCAGCGCATCAGATGATGCGGTAGTCATGGCAACGTACGCGATAAAATCGATGAATAATAGGGTCAAAGTACTTGCGGAACTGAACCATCGAAAGAATGTAGCCCACCTACAAAGAGCAAACGTGGATGAAATTGTAGTCAAGGGTGAATTCCTTGGATTTCTAATGGGGAATGCCACCTGTTCTCCGGGAGTGTCCAACGTGATTCGAGAGCTTCTAGACGTAAGAACGGGTGAGAACCTGGTCCAGGAGGTTATACCGGGTCACCTTGTTGGGGGGACTTTTAAAGATTTATTCAATACCTTTAGGTCCAAGAATCAGAGTATTGTTCTTGGGGTTATCACCAGGGTTGAGCCCCTTGGGCTGGAGGACATCCTCGGGTCCGACCTGACTTCCATCAATGCCTTTATATCCATGGCCTTTGAGCGGGCGGGAAAAGATGTTGATAGAATGGTTGGGAAGGGACTTGAGACCCGAATTAATCCCCCCGATGATTACATCATCAGTCCCTTTGATGTCGCCGTAGTGATTCGTTCTAGCTCCGAGGGTTTGGCGTGAACACTCAGCCTGAAAATCTCGTGGCTCAGTTGTCCAATTTCTCCGTGTTTAAAAGCCTAAACCAGGGACACCTCGAAAGAATCGCTCCTCTTTTGAAAGTTTACAAGATAAAGGCCGGGGAGATCCTCTTTTCTGAGGGTGCTGTTGGAGAGGATTTATATTTTCTCCTGCAGGGCAAAATGCAGATTTCCCAGAGATTGACCATGCTGTCAGATGAGACTGAAACCCAAATTCGTGAGAAATGTCTCGTGGTTCTATCAGGGGACTCTTATCCTTCATTTGGAGAGATGTCAATTTTGAACCGGCATCCGCGCTCCGCTACCCTCACAGCACTGGAGGATAGTGAATTACGGGAATTATCCCATAGTGATTTCTTGAATCTTGTTCGCGATGATCCGGCTCTTGGTGTTCAACTTCTTTTGAATCTGTCTGAGATTGTCTGCACCAATCTTGAGACGGCCAATCACAATATCTTGAAGCTGACTACAGCTCTTTCCCTTGCATTACGTTGATACAGCTCTGACAGTTTGCCTTAAGAACCGTAAAAAAATGTAAGAGTTTCTCCGAAAATCAAGTGAATATGTACAGGTACATTCTCATCTTCTTTGTATTCCTTTTCTTGAAGGGGAACAGTCACGCCCTGTTGATGAAAGGGAAAATTGAGGTCGTGAAGGGAAAATGCCTGCTTTATCGGGGCGGACGAATTCTGCAGATCGTAGATGATATGACCCTTTATGCGGGAGACAGAGTTGAGACTTCGCGACATGGGGCGGTGATGCTCAACCTCACCGATATGGGTTATCTAAAATTAAAGCCCCAAACTCAGCTTCTATTTCCTGGATCCGATGACGCGCAAATTCAGGTTTCAGAAATTCGTGTGTTGTTTGGAGAAGTATGGGCGAAGGTGAAGAAGTTGGAGCAAGGTGAAGTCTTTCAGGTGAGGACTGCTGGTTCCAGAGTCAGAATCTCAAATGCTATAGCCACGATTGGCTTTGATAATCGAAACAAGAAGGCCAGCCATTCGATTATCGAAGGAGAGGTTGAAGTCCATCGTGACCAAAACCACTATTTTCTCAGTGCGGGGGAACAACTCATCCTGGACCAGCGGAAAAATTCACAAGAACGCCGTCGAAAGATCGATATTTATGCCTTGAATAAGGAGTGGAAACGGGTAATCACCATACGCGAGAAACTCGGTCGTAAAATTCGCGACTCTATGCGCATCAGGGATCCTTCCGAAGGAGTACAGGACTCAGAATCTCCCCTGGTGCATATCGTGTCTCCTCTCGCGGGGGCAACCTTAAGATCCCCTATGGTGAGCATAGAAGGGACTGTCTATGAGGACCACCTGGACCGAGTCATTCTTACAGTTAATGGAGAAGTTCTTGTAGATCAAAGCACCAGTCTAAAAAATCTTCGACACGAAGCTCTTTTGAAAGCCGGTAAAAATCAAATTGAGCTCAAGGCGATTGATAAATTTGGGAATGTTGGAGTGGATGAAATTGAGGTGAGTCTCTCTGATTTACCCCCAACGATCAGGATTTTTTTTCCCTTTGATAATTTGGAGTTGGCTAGCAGATTTGTTGATCTGCAGGGCATTGTGGACGATCCGGAAATTCGGGAAATTTCGGTCTATCTCAATCATAGGTTCATTGCCAAAGATCGGGTAATTCCCACGTTTCAAGTACCGCTGATTTTGGACATTGGAGAAAACATCATACGGGTAGAGGCCGTGAATCAGGTAGGGCTCACGGGAGTTGAGGAAATCACCGTCTATACGGGAACCAAATCGAATGTATCGATCCAGTTCAATAATTTATTTTGACATAGATTTCTCTAAGAAACGGTTTTCCCTGAAAAAAATGGGGTTAGCTCTGGCTGTCATCCTATCTCTGGTGCTACCCATTAAGAGAAGCCAGGCAGCTGAGCTTGAGGACTTTCTTTCGATCGTGGAGGGTTCTGAATATTTCAGCCCACTGGAGAAAACTCTTACTCGTGACATTGTGCAGGGTGCTAGTGCAGACGACTCCTTTCTAGATGCGGTGATGTCCTCTCCGTTGATCTCGGCAAAAGAGAAGGAAATGGCACGGGCATATTTCCAGACCCGCAAGAAGCCCACGAAACTTCGCTATGAGGATCCACAAGATATGAATAGGATCGAGGTTTTAGCGCCGGCAATGAGATTTCATGCTGATCTGGACATGAGGATTCGCAGTATTGACACGGCCAAGGATGTTTCCGCTTACTTCCCCATCGATAACGCTGATTTTGACCCGGGAGTGGCACATATTCTCCAGGGTTCCATCCATTATCGACCTGAGGAAGAGAAGGATCCGCAAATCTGGGGTCGGATCGATCTTGATATACAGTCTTTGGACCAGGAAGAGGAAGTAATTAATGTCCTCATGGTAAGAAAGGGCGATTCTCTTAAGGTCGGCTCTTTCCTAAGTCCGGAATTTAGTGAATTTGGTCTTCGAAATTCCGAAATAGCGGGTGCTCAAATCCAACTGCGAAGAAGAAAGTGGGTCCTTGATTTTGCCAGGGGAGACACGGTGGAGGACTTCGTACCCAGTCTCGACTCACTCTCCGTAGGCGGAGGAATCCTGAGGAGGGAAATTGGGCATAAGGGCAAGGACTTCATCGGTTTGAGCCTATATGATCATAATCGCTTCCACTATGGCGGATTTCTGGCCCAGGGATACTTATTCGATGAATCCTTGCGGTTCTATGGTGAATACATGCATCGTGACTCGGGCATTGTTGGTAAGTCAGGTTCCGCCGGAGAATTGGAAGTAGATTTTCAAAATAAGAAGATCATTTTTCTCAATGAGTTACAGCGTATTTCTTCAAATTTTTCCTCTGAACTTAATCCTGAATTCAGTCAGTTCGGTTCGATTCTATCCCGTCGAAATAGACAAGAACACGGTTTTACCTATCGGTTTGATCCCTTCATTACCAGCTCCGTAATTTTCACTCGAAGGTCTAATTTGTTTGTTGATGGAACTCCGGAAGTGAAGACGTCCGACCTTACCATGGCTTTGATCACCCAGCGGCCTGAGCGACCCAAATACATGGTTGTCTTCAAGCACCAGGAAAGGAATGATGAATTTCAGTCTATCCTAGATGAACGCCGAAGAATCTTTCTTGCTCAAACCACTTTTCGAGGAAGAGACATTCTTACCTCAGTGGATGTGGCCCAGACTGATTTCGAGAACTTTAGAAGCCCGAGGGATTCTTATCTACTAAATTCTTTTTCATTAGATATTTCACGCCCCTTTCTTAAGAAAATTCGAATTCGAGAAAAGTTGGGGATTTTAGATCAGAATTTTGAGGACGGCACCCAGGACAGTGAGGCCCAAACGCACCAATTCGAAGTGCGCTACACGATGGATTCCAGGAATTCACTGCGGGGAATTCAAAAGTACAGGCGGGTTGCCAGAAGGGCAGGACCCAACAAATACAAGACTATTTATGCCTTGGAAGCAAGGCACCGCAGGGGAGAAAATCTGGAGTACACCCTCAGATTAGATTCCTTTAACAACAATGAGTTTAGCCGTGGATACGACGCGAATAGAATCTCAATGGGGGCAAACCTCAGTTTTTGAATTACCAGATCTGCCTCAATAATGAAGTATAGAGTCCACTCTGAAGGATTCAAGCTGGTCTCTGCCATTCAAAAAATCCAACTCAACCAAAAAGAGGATAGCGGTTACCGTAGCTCCTTCAGAGCGAATCAATTCAGCTGCCGCACGGGCGGTTCCTCCAGTAGCTAATACATCATCGACAATCACTACGTGGCGATCCTGCAGCATGCCCTTTTGTACTTCAAGTTCTGCGGTTCCATACTCGAGCTCATAGCTCATCGAAGAAGTTTCTCCTGGAAGTTTGCCTTTTTTCCGCAAAGGAATAAAACCGATTTTCAGAGCCTGTGCGAGTGTTGCGCCAAAAATAAATCCGCGCGCTTCAATCCCGGCGATGAAATCCACATTTCGATCTTTAATGGAATTTTCCATTAGTTTAACGACATCGCACAAGCCATGAGGAGAAGCAAGCAAGGGCGCGATATCCTTGAACACAATACCCGGTTTGGGAAAGTCCGGAACGTCCTCCACCAGGTTTCTTAGTCTCTGCACAACAGAGCGAGTCTTGCGGGACTTGAGATCAGAAAAGACACTGCGGGTATAATTTTCCACCCATTCGTCATCGATGCTCTGTCGTGTTTGGCGAACTTCACCCAGTTTATTGAGTGAAATGAGCACACTCTTGCGTACATATTCTGAGGAATCGCGCAGAGCATCCACCAGATCAAGGGTTACTTTTTCATCCCCAAACTCACCCAGTGCCTGGGCCGCAGCGGCTCTCACACTCCAGGTTTCGTCGTTCTTCATCATATGTAGAAGATTCTGTGAATACTGGTTAGCCTGTAGATCTCCTAAAATTCTAGCTGCCCAGTAGCGCATGTGGTGATTTCGGCTCGATAAGGCTTGTCCGAGCTCGGACTCTGCGATATCCCCTATTTCCCACAGGGATTCAGCGGCTTGTTTTCGGATAATCCAATCTTCATCACCTAGAAGTTGAACCAGGGCGCCCGCTACCTCTGGGGATTCGAATTCTTTAAGAGCCATTACGATGCTCTGTTTTTGATCTAGAGAAATTCGATCTTCCAGGACTTTCTGAATCAGGGCTCTTCTGGATTTTTCTCCCCCGATTTCACTCAAGACCTGGATAGCCCAAAACTCCAAGTCCGGCTGTCCTAAATTAAGCAGTTTGATCAGTTCCGCGACTCCTAGTTGTCCCAGTTGAATCAAGGAGCTTGCAGCGGTCTTGCGGATAGTCCACTGTTCATCAGAGAGGCATTCTATGAGCGGTTTAACGGCCTTTTGGGAGCCGGTCCGTCCAAGAGCCGAGAGTGCGCACAGGCGGCGGGGCATATCATCCCCGTTCAAGATTTCCTCAAGGGTTCGTACGGCACGATCTCCAAATTGGGAAATTACTTCGCAAATCCAAAACTGAATATCATCGTCATTGGTTTGAGCAAAATCTAAAAGCATATCAAGGAAGGAACTTCCAAGCCCAACCAGTGCGCCAGCCGCATTTTTTCGAATTCCCCAGGAGGCGTGTTTGAGGGCCGCGATAAGAGCTGGAATGGCCGAATCCCCTATTTGACGCAGGGCCTTTACTGCTGCCTGGGATACATTCTCATTAGAATCTCCAAGAGCTTCAATGAGCAGGGAGATATTTTCGTCGCTGGATTCATTTACGAGGGAATTCACCACTTCTCGTCTGACCTTGTAGTCGGTGTCTCGAAGCCTCTCCAGATGGTCTTTCATAGCTTTCTCCCTGGGGTTCGCATCAATGCAAGGAAAGCGACATAATAACACAAATGTGAGAGCACTCTTGGCTGTTATCTTCGCCCCAGAAATAGGCCGGCATACCCTCACCTTCACAGAGCATGAATACTTTGGAATCTGAAATGGAATTTAGATAGTCCATAATGTATTTAGAGTTGAATGCTACTGTCATGTCACTCAGTTTATTTTCAATTTCCAATTCCCGGTAAGCTTCGCCCATGACTTCTGAAAAGGCCCTGACACCCATGGCATTTTCCTTCAGTTCAAAGACCACGCGGTTACCGTTTTCGCGTGCCACTGGATTCACGCCCTTCAGGTATTCAAGAAAGAGGGTTCGATCCAGTGAGATACCCTCAGAAACCTCTTCTGGAATATACTCCTCATAGTCGAGAAATTCCGCCTGTGCCAGTAATGACTGAAAGATCGTTGTATCAAACTCCACCAGAAACTTGTTGCCTTGCTGACGAACACTAACTTCATCAGTGGGTAGGATTTTTGAGAGTTCAGAACAAACTTCCTGGGATATCATCCAGCGAAGGGATTCAGAACTATTGATGGAAAGGGAGCGAGTAGCTTTCATGAGTCGATTTCCATCGGTAGATGCCACATGTAACTGTCCATCTTTGAAATCCAGACAGGTCCCGCGGAATCCTTGCAGGGAATTTTCCGTAAGGGAGGAACAAATTCCTCCAATTCTTAGGAGTTCGCGAAATTCCTTTCCGGTGATTTGGAATTCGCAGTCCGCATCGATCAGTTCCACTTCAGGGTAATCATCCTTTTGACGCCCGGGAATATCGTTTTTACAACTATGATCCCCAACAACGGTAAGTTGAACCCGGTTATTCATCGGGTCTACCTCAATTTGGGCGATGGAATCTGAGGAGTTGCTCAGAGAATGAACAAGCTCATGGAAAAACTTTCCCTGAACAAGTACCTCTCCTGGTGTTTGAGTTTCACACTCAATTTGAGTTGAAATGAAAGTACGCATGTTCGTGGCACTGATAGTGAGTCCACGGTCTGTTGCATTGAGACAAACATGGGTTAGCTCGGGAATCGTAGTTGTGGTGGGCAATGCTGGGGACACAATCTCAAGAGCTTTTAACAAATTTAGTTTTGGACATCGAATTTTCATTACGAACCTCGTAGTATAGAGCCTGTTTTAAGCGGAGAGAGAGTATAACAAGGACCCTTCCTGCTTTCCAATTTGTCCTTCTTCGGTTGGTCCGTTGCGCATCGAGGCTTGCAGTCCCGTTGAATTTCTCTTATTCTTCCGTTGGAAGGTGTTGATCCCGGTCCCCAGGATCAGTAGAAGGCTCCGAACTCCGCCAGGTCTGTGATGGAAGCAACGGTTGGATGTTCTTTTACGTGATCCCGGACAAGGTCGGAGGAGCCTTCCTTTTTTATTTGAGGCGAGAACCGGTGCTTTGGTGCAGTTCTGGGGTTCCATCAGCGGCACCTGGTTGCGGTTCCCTCGTCAAAGGTAGAATAACTACCTTTTCCTCACGAACCACCACCATGTACCACTGCTGAAACCCCAGAACTGCACCACGCACCGGCTCTCGCCTCAGTGTCTTTGGCGAGGGGATTCTTTCGTCTTAGGTCGTGTTTCTCCCTTTTTCTGGTGAATCGCCACCTTGCAGCCTTGTTGAAACTCCAGTCCTGCACCACGCACTGGCTCTCGCCTCAATGTATCTTTTTAATTCAGGTGGGGCTTCATTCGTCTAAGGTCGTTTTTCTCCCTTTTCCTTATGACACTTTGGTGACATGGAACTGTTTCAATCGAAAGTAGGATCTTTTATTGGAGGTGGGATATGGGAGAGTCAAAACAGTTTCGAATTGGGGGATTTACGCTCATTGAACTTTTGATTGTGATCTCAATTTTGGTAGTTCTTTCAGTAATGATTGCTCTTCCATTTTTTGGAAAAGACTATGATGCCCGATACCAAACTACTAAATCTAATCTTGGTGTCATTAGAACTGCTATCTCTATGTTTCGCTCCAGGCACCATACTTTTCCAAAACCTGGAGCAACAGGTGGAGAGCTTGCTACTCAGAATGGTGAAAATACTCTTGGAGCGATCCTTGCCAACTTTCCGGGTTATGGTGACGGCACTTCCTATATCAGGGGAGGGTTGCCCAGGGAACTGCTCTCAACTCACCTTGGGAACTCTTATATCTGTGTTGTTCCATCCGTTTTAGACTTTCATTCTGACCAGTCTAGTTATGGTGGATGTGCAAATATAGATTCAGATACGGTTCCTAGCTCACGTGGTGGATATGTTTATTGTCCAGCTAACGGTGCAATCCGCCTAAATTTCCTGGTTTTGGGAGATGATTTCCGAACGGAAGATCAATTAAAGATCGGTTCACTAAATGATGATTGGGATGTATGGAGCAACACAAATATTCAAACCAATGATTGGCCCGTGAGATGGTAGCTCAAAAAATTTCAAAAAAAGTGAAAAGAGGGAGTCGATAGCCTGAGTTTTTGGATTTCATGGGTGAGCGAAAAGTTCTCTATGTGTGCAGACGACACAGGATGTGGCATCGTCACATTCAAGGAGGATAAGCAAAGCAGAGGGCTTTGCAGCCAGCCATGAAGTCCAAAAACTCAGGTTATCGGCTCCCAGAAGATCCCGTGGTCAGAGTATTGGGTTTTCAGGCTGATTTTATCTCCTGGATTTACCGGGATTGATTCTGTAAAAAATTGTATTGCCTGGTAACGGGAAGGCTGATTTTGTTGGGGTTCGAAGCTGATTTGAATCCCATCAGTGAGTTGTTGATCAAGCCAGAAAACCACTGCGTGCAGAGTACCTGTTCGGATAATGTCAAAACAGGTCGTGATTTCATTTGTGGAAGTGAGCATGGCTTTGGGAAGATTTTTGGTATCCAGGTGCAGGCATGGCTGACTTTCGCTGAGGAGTTGGTGGTCTTCTTGATAGAGTCTGACTTTCTTTTTTCCCACAGAATTTTGGAAACGATTGAAATCCTGAAGTTGAAATCCAGATATTTCATCCACTGGGTGGACGCGGTGGAGACTTGGAACTTCGATTAAGGCTGCTTTTAATATGAGGCTCCCGGGGAATATCTTTAGTCCTTCTCCGAGACTTTCGACAGCATCTCGCATCTCCCAAATTCCAGCTCCAAAAAAGTGTTCAATCTGGGCGAGTTGGTTAACTAGAATTTGTGGCTGCTCTGAGCGGATTCTCTCTTTCACTTCCTGCCAGGAGTTCAAGATCTCCACCCGTTCTTCCATTGCATTAGCACAGAGGGTGTCCCTTAGTGCGCCAAAGAGATAAGGGTCTGGTTCATAGGAGAGGACTTTGGCAGCTCCCGACCTGGACGCCAGAAAAGTAAAGATACCCGTGTTGGATCTCAAATCTAATACGACTGTCTTTGCATCGCACTCTCTGTGGAAAAGCCTTTCCCAGGAATTGATCCGATCTGTATCGGTTAGTTCCTCGAAGTGCTCAGAAGGGACGAGAAGGCTAAGTACCTGAGCTCGATTTGTCTGAGCTAAGGACTGATTAGGATCAATATCTAAACAAAGCTGGAAATACTCAAAGGCTTTGTGCAAATTTCCCAGCGAGCGATGTACTCCGGCGAGATTGTTGAGTGCCATCAGGTTCTTGGGGTCCAGTGATAACACTCTTTGAAAGGAATCGATGGCTTCAGCATATCGGTTCTGCTGAACAGCGGCCAATCCTAATCCGATAAGTGCATCTTGATTGGCGGGTTGTTTTCGGCTCAGCTCCTGATACTTCTGGCGAGCTTCTTCAATTTCTCCACTCTTTAGCAGGTTTTCCGCAAAATTTCTCAAGGAATTCATATTCTCGGGGTTGATTTCAAAAATACAGCGGTACAGTTTATTGGCTTCTTCATGCTCCCCAAGCTCCTGGAGAGCATTTGCCATGTTGTTGAGTGCACTGGGATTTGAAGGAGAGAGTGAGACTGCACGTTGAGCGGCTTCTAGTGCCTCAGTGGGACGTTGGTCCTGGCACAAGAGGCCGGCAAGATTATTCCATGCCTCCGCATAGTTGCTCCTCCTGGCGATGGCTTCTCGATAACAATGCTCCGCTTCCTCAAGTTTGCCGGCCTCCTGAAATACATTTCCCAGGTTATAAAAAAAATGAGCTTGCTGGGGATCGAGCTGGAGAGCTTTTTTGAGGTGCTGTATTCCTTCATCCGTCTTACTTACCTGGTGCAGTAGAAGCCCGAGAAGGTGATGTGCATCGGCTGAGTTTGGATCGGCTTTTAAAGCCTGTCTATAAAAGGTTTCAGCCTCCGCGACTTTTCCTTGCTGATGCAGTGCCAGAGCACTTTCCAGAGGTGAGCTCATGATTCCCCGGCCCTCTTGGGAAATTGCCAGGATAGCTCGGTATCATGGTGAAGGACCTTAAGAGTGACAACCTGGTTTTTCTTCACGGGGTAGGGGTGTTCCAGGAACTGAACGGCCTGGCCCCAACAGGGCATGGTACCTTCCGGTCCTGAAGATCTTTTTGTTTGTTCATCGAGATGAAGTTCAAACCAGAACACTACCGCATGTAAGATGCCATCGTCAGTGGTACAGATGCTCAGCTCTTTTTTGTGCGGTGATTCGGCGGAAGCGAAGGGTGGAGGATTGTAAAAATCTATCTCAAGAGCATGAAACTCCGTACTCAAAATGGTATGCGGCTCGCGTTTGAGGGAGATTCCCTTGTAGGAGCTGGGATTACGAAATCGATTCAAGGGATGGAATTTAAAACCTGATATTTCACCAAATGGATTTATTGCACTAAGCCTCGGAAACTCAATGAGCTGTGCTACAACGGTGGCTGAGGCGGGAATTAACTGTGCGTGAGGTTTTGCCAGATGTTTAAGAGCATGCCGCATGGTGGGTAAGATGTGCTCACCAAGTAATCCTAAATCCACAATCTCAGAGACAATGAGGTCTACCGGTTCCCCAATGTCCTGCGGAATTTTCAGGTCTGTTGAGCGTTTTGAGAGCACTTGAATTGAATTGGAATAGCCGTTCTCTGTAATGATTGTTTGAGCGGACTTAGAAATTTCAGGGTCCATCTCACATGCGGTAATCTGCCGCGCACCGGCCCTTGCTGCCATCATAGCCAGTAAGCCAGTTCCTGTACCAATATCAAGAACGGTGAGGCCAGGTTTTATAGCCCTCTCAATGGCCTCCTGGTAGGCGTCGTTGCGCACCTGATCCGCAAGCATCGGAAAGTGCCATGTGGGGACTTTTTTCTGAAGAACTGTGCGAAAACACGAGTAGATAAATGCGTCTGCAGGCCGGAGTTCATGGGCCATTCGATAGGACTCCAGTGCTTTTTCCCAATTCTCAAGTTTGGAATAAAGATGGCCGCAAGCTAGAAGATAAAGGTGATTGTCCGGATCAGAATTCAATTCTTCTCTACAGATTTCGAGACTTTTCTCAACGTCACCCCTCCCAAAGGCTAAGCAGGCTCTGTCCAGTTTTTGTGCAGGACTTTCTTCTTTTTTGGTAGAGACAAGGCCGGGGGGAGGCTGCATAACCGAGTATCATACCAAGTTTTTTTCGAATCGGGATGGTTCCTTGAGCATGTTTTCATTATGCTAGTCTATAGGAAGGTACCCAATTTAATTTGGGACCCACACTCCAAACCAGAGATGGAGCGATACAATGGACCCAGATCCTACCCCCTTTGATGTGGAAGCTGAATTAGACCAGGTGGTTGGTTTGGAAGATCTTCAGGAGGCAGAGCCTGATGAAGAGGTTCCGTGGGAGAGACGATATACTTTACTGAAGCGTCTAAACACCAGCGACACAGCCGACGAAGATAAACTTCAAATTGCCAGGCTTTATGTGAATGACGCTCATCCTTCAGTACGGCTTGTGGCCGTTCTTACCCTGAGAGAATTGGCTTTTAGAGAAGTTGTAGATCTTTTGATTTATTCCCTTGCCGATTCCTATGAATGGGTACGAATTCGAGCCATAGAGGGACTGGGGATCCGCATGGATCCTGAGGCGATTGAGCCGATGATAAGATACCTTGATGAGGAAGATTCCCCCAAGGTTCGCGCGACACTGGTCAAACATCTTGGAAGGTTTCAGGAGGATAGACTGGTTCCGATTATTGCGAATTTTCTAAACGATGAAGATTCAAGAGTTCGAGCTAATGCCGTTGAAGGGCTAGGTTTCTATCCTAGTGAAAAGGTTCAGCATATTCTCCGGCCTCTTTTAGATGACCCAAACGCCAGAATTCGAGCCAATGTGGCTGTTGTACTATCTAAAGTAAGAGATACCCAGGTGATGGGAGCCATTGATGATTTATTGTCATCGAAGAATATCTATGAGCGAATGGGGGCGGTCTACTCCATTGGAGAGAACAAGGATGAGGCTTATATATCGGTCCTTTTGAATTTTCTCAATGATGCCTCCTACCTTGTACAACGAAATGTCCGCGATGCTCTCGTCAAATTTGGAATTTCCATCCAGGGAATATTGCTCAAAGAGATCCGCTCCTCCAAAAATGATCACTTCATTCTTGGGGCTATTCAAGTTTTAGCGCGCATTGGAGATAAAAAGGCGGTTAAGACTTTATTTCGTTTGATGGAAGAGGGTGAGGGGGACATTCGAAGCTCATCAGAGGCTGCGATCGACTCCATTTGTACCCGCGTAGATTCACGCAAGGTTGAGACTTCTCCTGAAGTGATCCGGGCTCAAACTAACTAATCTCTGGCCCAAGGATAAAGGGCCTCCCCCAGAATAGTTATACAAAAACTATTCAAATGGCTCTACTTTTGTTTTAGACTAAAGTCCAGGATCCCTATGGGTACTTCATTTCCATAAAATAGGTCCCTGCGGTTGAAGACTTTGCAAAGGTCTGGGAGAGCCGGTTCTTGCTAAATATCATGCCCTATAAAGTTCGGGGCTCTTTGGAGTCTCCATGCTCGTATGTCTGGATTGTGCGCGTACTTTTTTTGCTGTTTTGTTCCGTGATCACGGTTCAGGGGGGAGAGATTCAGTTTAGCGCGGGTTACCAGGAATACAATCAGAGATTGGGAATTGTAATTCTCAAAGAAGATGCGTCCATTGTGGGTACTGATTTCGACATCCAGGGGGACAATCTTCAATACGATCTAAATACTGGTGAAATTTTCGCACGCGGTAATGTGGAGTTACTCAAAGACTCAGACCTGGTTCGAGCCCAGGAGATTGTCTATAATGTCCGCACCAGAAGCGGTCGGCTTGAGAAGTTTGACTCAATTCTTCAAAACGCCTTTGTAAAAGGCCAAAGCGCGGTATTGATACCCCAGAGTATGACCCTGAGAGATGGGTGTGTAACCACCTGTGACCATGCTCATCATCATTACAAAATCACAGCTAGAAAAATGGTTTTGGTGCCTGGTCGTGCTCTCTATCTAAAGAGAGCGTCTTTCTTTGTGGGAAATCGTAAAATCCTCACGGTGCCAGCGTATAAATTTAGCCTGGATAAGGACAAAAACAGTCAGCCATTTTTCATAGTTCCGGGATACGATCTGTCACGGGGTCTGCATGCCAAGATCAATCTGGATTGGTATTCTCATGAAAGCCTCTATGGCAATCTGAGCCTTACCCCTAGCGCCAGACAGGGGACCGAATGGTCCTCTGATCTTCATTACGGACATTCAAAAAAAGCTCTCTCAAAGCTGAAAATGTCTGAACACCTCGATAAATTTCGTGGAGCCAGGACCCTGAGGGGAACCTTGGAACAAGAATGGACACACTCCTTTTCCAAGGCAAGTACCCGTGTGAATTATGTAGCCGAGTCTTTTCGATCCAGCGAGACAAATCAAGAGCTAAACCTGGGAATAAATTTTCAGACGCAGGTTGGGAATGGATTCAGGGCAGGGATTGCCTACGAAGCGAGGGAAGATCCTGATAAGGATCGGTACCTGCTCGACAATGGGATCCAGAGTGTGGATCGACTCCCGGAAATATCTCTCAATTCTCCTACCGTTGCACTGGGCAGCCTCCCCCTGAGAATACGTTATGGTGGACGATTTACTCGATTTCGAGAGAGAACAATCCAAGGTAATGTGAGTCGCGATGTTCTGGAAGGGACCCTGGGTCTTTTCTCTGAGAGGTTTAAGTGGGGGAAAACAGGGCTGCAATTTCAATCTCAGGCCCGATTCTCTGATTATTCTGCCGGGGAATCAAGAGAGTACCTCAGTCTCAACGCGCGTTTAAACCAGGAATTGTTTCATGGCTGGGCTTTGGAGACCTTCTACAATCTTCATGAGGTTGAAGGCCTGAGCCCCTTTCGAAGTTTT
>Ga0257124_1000278_pt1 | contig 64494 bp, 49 predicted proteins | sample SI106_150metaG_FD_190154 | JGI IMG/M metagenome (GOLD analysis project Ga0257124, IMG submission 190154) | Marine microbial communities from Saanich Inlet, British Columbia, Canada - SI106_150 | ecosystem: Environmental > Aquatic > Marine > Inlet | place: Canada: British Columbia | collected...
TCTGGGCCCTTCGGGGTAATCCCCACCGAACATATACTTAGACCTAAAGCTCCCGGAAAGGATCAATACCCCCTGCCTATTTCACTCAAACGATGCTGCTCCCGATGGGTATAAACCTTCCGCCACTAAGCCACCCAAACCGAAAGTCAAATTTTTCAACGAAACCCACGAGAATGAGGACCATCAGATCCAAATTTCCCTATCAGGAAAAGTAAAAAAGCGAGCACCTCAAAACTAGCCTGTCCCCTTTCCTCAGGAAAAGTAAAAAAGCGAGCACCTCAAAACTAGCCTGTCCCCTTTCCTCCCTACTCCCGATGGGTATAAACCTTCCGCCACTAAGCCACCCAAACCGAAAGTCAAATTTTTCAACGAAACCCACGAGAATGAGGACCATCAGATCCAAATTTCCCTATCAGGAAAAGTAAAAAAACGAGCACCTGAAAACTAGCCTGTCCCCTTTTTTCCCTTTTTTCTAACCAGAAAAGTATGGATAAAGCTGTTTTGTTGGCTGGTGATTTAGACTTTAAACCTGTGGTTGATGAAGTCGTCAGAACTGGAATGGATATCACGTTAATGTGCGAGTCAATGAGCGCATCAAGTGAACTTATACGATCAGCTGACTTTGCAGAATACCTTGATGTGTTTTCTATTTACCACTCCATGACTTCCCAAAATTATCGGGCAAAGGAACCATTCCCTAAGCGTATGTATTATAACGACTGGCCCTGGACTGAAACTTTGAGGAAAAATATAGGATCAATCAAAGATGGAATTCAAGTAAGGCATTATTCAACGGGCGATAAGCACGCAATCTGTTTGAAGGAAGAAGACTATCCCGGTCGAGTTCTGTCTATAGAGCATGAATTGTATGAGCTGGTTGAGCGGGTTTTTGCACAATTCTATTCAAAGGTAACTTGGGATTCCTAGTCCCCTTTATTCTTATTCCTAAATGCTCCTAACCAGAGGCCGACATATCCAAAATTGACTTGCGCCAGATACTTCTCATCCCGCTACAAAGCCGCTACACAAATTGAACCAGACCCATTGATTTATGGATTCCCTGGTCAAGCCAGAGAATGACGAATTCTTAACTTCCGATTTAGGTTCAATTGCATCAATGAGGATCTGTGGGTAGCATTAAGTTATATGACCCATCTTTTTCTCATCATCCTCATCTCAAGTTACCCAGTGTTGATTGCTGCCGACTCCGATAACACGCTTGCTGAACGGCTCCAGAGATTGCGGACCATGAAGTATGAAGTTGTACTACGCAATAAGCGGTCTAGATTAGAAAAGCTTAATTCATTAGGGATTAGTGAGGATTATTTTTTCAAGAAGCTAGGAGTCGATAGCGTTGATACACTTTTAAAACACTACCTATGGGGTTATGAGCAAAACCCTAATTTGGATGGGTACATGCCAAAAATAGTAAGTTTCGGTAAAGCCCGAATTAGCCCCATATATGACGTAGAGTTCCTGGGCCTAATGTTTTTATATGGGTTTTATTTGGCCGAGATAGATGGCTTATACCCAGGATGTAGTCTTTATGCACCCGAAGACTTTGTATATATCCCATTTGAGTTTAGGAAGATTAGTAGACAATCGGACCCTTATGAGTTCGGAGTTGAGATCTATAAGTCCAAACCAAACTTCTACTTTGTGAAGTAGAAGTTAACTCTCATTCCGCTACAAAACCGCTACAGAAATTGAGCAATGCCAGCCATTTTCCTGGATTCCGGATGGTGGTCCGGAATGACAAAATCCCAATTCCGTGAGTCGAAGTCGGGAGATTTTGGGGCTCCTGGGCGAGCGAAAAGTTCACCGAGAGTGATGACGACGAAGTAACTAGCAGAGCTAATTTCGAGGAGGAAGAGTGTGGCGGTGAGCTTTGCAGCCGTCCAGGTGACCCAAAATCTCACGATTTCGGCTCACCCATGCGCAAGAGAGGACTTGAACCTCCACGGGGTTGCCCCCACTAGAACCTGAATCTAGCGCGTCTACCAATTCCGCCACTTGCGCCGGTGGTACTGGGTAAAGCGAGCACAAGAATACTCAAGAGATAAGAAAAAGGCAATAGGCTCACTTTGTGAGCCGGAAGGGAGTGGAGAAAAGCGGATGCTTTTCAGAGGAAACAGATGTAGCAAAGGAAGCAGAGGAATTACAGGAATGAGGTTTGCGCCCGCCATAAGGGCGGGAGTCTGGATCCCGCGATCAAGTCGCGGGATGACGAGAGAGATAGGAAAAGGCAATAGACTCACTTTGTGAGCCGGAAGAGAGAAGAGAGAGTGTGGAGGAAACAAGGGAAGCAATATCTGAATGAGTTACCAGGATTCCTTGGGCCTCCATGGGTCACGAAACACTCCTGGAGGACGTGGGAGTTTCATGGATCCCGCGATCAAGTCGCGGGATGACGGGTCACTTGATATAATCCTTCCATGACAAAGTCTTATGTTCTCAAGCCTTCTACTCGGGAGGCTACTGAGCTCTCTAATCTTCGTTCGGAGCTGAATCCTGCCCAGTGGGATGCGGTTACTTTTCGGGAGGGTTCTTGCCTTGTGATTGCCGGGGCCGGGAGTGGGAAGACGCGGGTTCTGGTTTACCGGGTTGCTTACCTGGTGAACTCGGGGGTGGATCCGGAGCAGATTCTTTTGCTTACCTTTACCCGCCGTGCTGCCCGGGAAATGCTTCAGCGGGCTTCCCTGGTTCTGGATGAGCGTTGCGGCCGGGTTTCCGGGGGTACCTTTCACTCTTTTGCCAGCACGCTTTTACGGCGATTTTCCAAGCATCTTGGATTGCACCCCAACTTCACGATTCTGGATCGATCGGATTCGGAGGATGTGATTCAGCTCATCCGAACCGAGCTGGGATTTGACAAGATTAAGAAACGTTTTCCCCGTAAGAAGACCTTGCAGCAGATTTTGAGTGCCTGTGTGAATAAGCAGTTGGAGATTGAGGAGGTTTTGGAGAAAAGCCACCCCCACTTCCTTGATTTCCTGGGTGAGATTGAGGCTTTGCAGGCTCGCTTTAATGAATACAAACTCTCCCTGTCTTTACTGGATTACGATGATTTGCTGGTTTATTTGAAACTACTTCTCTCCACAGAGCCACGTATTCGCGAGGAGATTTCCTCGAAGTATCGCTTTGTCATGGTGGATGAGTACCAGGACACCAATTGTCTGCAGGCACGGATCGCTTCGCTGCTCTCCTCAGTGCACAAGAACCTGATGGTTGTGGGTGATGACTCGCAGAGTATTTATTCTTTTCGCGGCGCAGATTTTCGAAATATCATGGGATTCCCGAAGCAAAATGAGGGCTGCAAGGTTATCAAGCTTGAAGAGAATTACCGCTCAACTCAGCCGATCCTGGATCTGACCAACGAGGTGATTGCCGGGGCCCTACGATCTCACGAAAAGGTTTTGTATTCGCGTAAGAAAAGTGAGCAAAAACCGGTATATGTGGAGACATTCAGCGAGAATGAGCAGTCGCGTTTTGTCGTTCAACGGGTTCTGGAACTTCGTGAGGAGGGTGTGGCGCTCAATGAGATCGCGGTGTTATTTCGAAACGGATGGCATTCCAATGATCTTGAGGTGGAGCTGAGCGCGAGCGGAATCCCCTTCGTGAAATACGGTGGTATCAAATTTGTAGAGGCTTCCCATATCAAGGATATCCTCGCCCATCTTCGTGTCTGTCATAACCCGATGGATTCGGTGAGTTGGCTCAGGATTCTACTCTTGTTAGAGGGTGTGGGTCCGCAAACCGCCAAGGATTTGATTGAGAGAATCGTAACGGTCCGTGGGAGTTTTGACGCACTGGTAGACAAGGATCTGGAGAAGAGGAAATTCTTCCCCCTGCTTGAGAAACTACGCGATACCCTGGTTGCGGTTCGGGAGTGCCACGGAACCCTTGGTGAGATGATCCTGATCATCGACCAGTATTACCGCCCGATTCTTAAGAATCATTACGATGATTTCCAAAAGCGGATTCCGGATATTGATTCCTTTGAAGCCATCGCCGAGCGGTACCGTGATCTCGAAGAGTTTCTGGTGGAAATGAGCCTGGAGCCTCCGGAGCGCTCTCAAACGGATGTTGACCCGTTGGATAAGGACCAGGAACAGCTCACTCTCAGTACCATCCACTCAGCCAAGGGGCTTGAGTGGCATTCCGTGCTGATTCTTCACCTGGTGGACGGTTTTTTACCCTCCGAGCGTTCCCTGGAGAGCCCGGAAGAAGTGGATGAAGAGAGAAGGCTTCTTTATGTGGCCGCTACCAGGGCAAGAGAGAATCTCTACCTGCTCAAACCCTCCCTTCAATCCCCTGGGAGAGGCAACTACTACCAGTCCGCGACCCGTGGTTTTCAGATGGTCTCCAGATTTCTCACCGAGGGAGATATTCTCAACGATAAGGTGGAGCAGTGGAGACTGGTCCCTGAGGACAAGCCTGAGAAGAAAGATCCCCGGCGCAGCACCCAGGAATTGATGGATGATGTGCATCGGTTTTTGGCTGAGCATTCTAAGAAGAAGTGAAAAGGTTTTTTTTAGAATCAATAGGAGCAATGGAAACATTGGAATTAGTGGAATGAGGTTTGATCCCTCTATTGAGGAGGGAGATTCTGGATCCTCCGGTCAAGCCGCAGGAAGACCGGGACTTTTTTTTATTTGGAATCAATGGTAGCAATTGAAGCATTGGAATTCATGGAATGAGGTTTGATCCCTCTATTGAGGAGGGAGATTCTGGATCCTCCGGTCAAGCCGCAGGATGACAGGGACTTTTTTTTATTTGGAATCGATGGTAGCAATTGAAATATTGGAATTCATGGAATGAGGTTTGATCCCTCTATTATGGAGGGAGATTCTGGATCCTCCGGTCAAGCCGCAGATGATGTTGATGGTTGGGTTTCCTGGACTGGTAGAAATTCCCTGGCAAAATACCAGGCAGATCTGTAATGGGTGAAGCCCCATTCCTTTGCTTCCAATATTTCCAATGTTTCCATTGTTTCTATTGAATCCTCTAAAACCCCTGCTCTAGTTTGTCAAAATTAACCATTTTCTTTAGCAGGTCTACCCGGTCTGTCATGATCCCGTGTACTCCCAGGTCAACTAGCTCTCTTAGCTCGGTGGGGTCGTTGATGGTCCAGGAAATGAGTTTGTTTTGTTGATGCTTTTGGCGGATAGAGTTGAGATCATTTTCCAGCACCTGCTTATAGACCTTCCAGCCACGAAATGAAATTCGGGGACGGCCTATGGATGCCCAGGTGTAGCCCTGCTCCAGAGCTGGACGCAGTGCTGAGTAAGACTTTGCGCTTGGAAAAAGGCTCACGATTTCCTGATCCCAGCACATGGCAAGATTGAGTTTGGTGAGTCTGGCTCCCAGTTTTCTTAACACCTTTTCATCAATGCTCATGAGTACAACTCGATCACTTACTGGAAATTTCTTCAAAAGAAGGTCGAGACTGCCAGCGAATTTCTCCATTCCCTGGGCATCTTCAGGAATCTTCAGATCGAGGAAAAGCATTTTGAGGCGAGGCTCTTTGAGGGTGTAGTCAAAAATCTCCTCCAGGGTCGGGATCTTATAGGGAGCTTTATGAGGAGTCCCCAATCGTTCTGTAGCCAGGGTATACCCGTAGTTGGCGCGAAACTGATCCCATGGAATCTGATGAACCGGCCTACGCAGGGCATCTCCTAAATTGGGAACCCTCGGCCTGTACTTCATACCGGGTTCCTTCCCTAGCTCACGGATGATGGTCACCAGGTTCGAGTGATTGGCATCATGCCACAGAACAATTACCCCATCACTGGTTACACAAAGATCAATCTCAACCGCATTAGCCCCCAACTCCACCGCCTTTTGAATGGAAGGAAGAGTATTCCCGGGAAAATGCTGCGGAGAACCCCGGTGCCCAATGATCAGAAAATCCGAACCAAAGCCGCAAAAGCAAAGAAGGAAAAAGAAGATGAGTAAGCGATTCATTCAAAGAATGAATACGTTTGAGAGCGTAAATTGTTGCCCTGGTGGGAGGAAGAACCGGGGAAATCTGAGCAAGCGAAGGAATCTGGATCCTCCGGTCAAGCCGCAGGATGACAGGGACTTTTTTTTGGAATCAATGGTAGCAATTGAAACATTGGAATTAATGGAATGAGGTTAGATCCCACCATGACGGCGGAGACATGGATCTCCGGGTCAAGCCCGAAGATGACGGAAGGCTCTGTAGGGATAGAAACAAAACAGAAACCGACTGCCTTAACTTAATGACATTGGGATCGGAGTTCGCAATGACGGGGATTGATTGGTTTGGGTGGCTGGAAATTATGCCCGAACAGCACGATGCCGGGGCATTGTCACGATCGTCAGGCGAATTTTAAATTCCAAGAATACCGTGAGTGGAGCGCCGAAACGTGGTGGGGGGTTGAGGCCTCAGCAGTGGTGCATGACGAGATTTCGCGACAACGAGCGATGCATCGTATCGTTCTAGGAGTGAAAGCCCGTCAGGTGCTGCTGCTGGGACCTCAAGCCACTGCCTAAGTTTTGGTGTTCCGCTCACCCCCTTACTCCCTTTTTCCTCTTAGTTCTTCCAATCCAAACACTTCCACCTCTTCGTGTTTCTGCAAAAAAACTTGGTACATGATCAGGGCTGCCGCTACTGAGATGTTGTAGCTTTCCACCATTCCTACCATGGGGATTACTATGCTTTGGTCACAGATTTCCTGTAGTTCCGGGGAGAGTCCCTTTTTTTCGGAACCCAATAGAATCACCGTCTTTTCAGGGAATTCTATTTCATGCAGCGCGCTGGCTCCCTTTGTTTTCTGGGCCGCTAAGAAGCGGAATCCTTCTTGCTTTTTTGCCCTGCTGAATTCCTGGAGGTCTTCGATCTTGTTGTATTTCATCCACAGGGTAGCGCTTGCGCTGGAGCTATGACCCTGGCGACCGAGTGTTGGGCACTCATTATAGGTGTAGTAGAGGTGAATCAGGGGTATGCCCAGACCGTCTGCTGTTCGTGAAACCGCTGCGACATTATGGGGGTCGCAGACGTTATCGATGAGGATTTCCACCCCGCTTAGCTTGTTCTTGTAATAGGCTTCAATGAGCTTTTGGCGCCGTTCTAGCATCGAGTTTGAATCAATGGTGGTTATGGAGCAGTTCGGGCAGGGACTGGAAATAGACTCCTTTGAGATCCCCATCAACCTGGTTATTTGCGTCCCCTACCTTGCGGATTCTCAGGCTATTGCTCTTGATCTGGGTTTCCAGCTCACAAATGAATTCCAGGCACTCATCGGGATCTTCCGCCATAACTTCATACTGTCTCACGAATTCGTCATGGGGATGGCCGTGTTCCATGGTTGGTACCTTGGTTTTTGCGGAGATGATGACCTCAAAAAGTTTGCATTCTGCGTTGGTATCCTGGGAATTGATTTCTCTTAATAATTGCAGTGCGGGGGGCGGAGCAACCTGAATGAAGCGAAGGGCTTGAAAGAGATTCTGCAAAGACTTGCTCTGGTCTTTGTGTATGTTCCAGTTGGCACGGGCGATTTCAAAGCGAGTGTTGTAGTTGAGCATGGGGATACTATTTTCCAGAACCTCTTCGCCGATCATTTCGATATCGGCGAGAATTTCCGGCGCTCTTTCAAGTGATTTAGCACATTGATCCAGCCCGTTATAGCACGAGAGTTTCATCACTCGAACAGGCAGGCTCATTTCACCGCTGTCGGAAATTTTCTCCAGATCTACAAGAGCCTCCTCGTAGCGAGAAGCCCGTAACAGGGTGCTGGCCCTGGCAAGGTATATCTTCTCAAGGGGGGCTTCGTGGCACTCAAGGGCCTGATCATAGGCCATGATTCCTTCATCAAAAAAGTCCTGGTCCCGGCAGAATTCCGCCAGGGTTTTCCAGGCGATCAAATCCTTGGGAAAGGCTACCGTATATTCCCTTAAGATTTTAAGAGCTTCCTGAGTCTGGTCCCGCTTTTGATGAGCTTGAAACTTTAGCAGGTATCCCTGGGCTAAGCCTGCCTTAATCAGTTTTTGAGAGACTTTTTGAGCTTTGGCGAATTCTCCGGCGCGCAGGTGCTCGGAGCCTTTGATGATTAAATCTTTGAACTGCTGCATTCTTGACATTTCGATCTCCCAGGTTTTGGCAGGCCGACAGTATACAATCTTTGGCGAATCCTCTCTATCTTAAGGGGATAAAGGGATTAGGAACTTTTAGTTTAGGAGAGAGGAGAGAGAAGAGAGAATGAGGTTAGATCCCGCCATTGCGGCGGGGATATGGATCTCCGGGTCGAGCCCGAAGATGACGGAAGGTACACTGGGAATAGAAACAATACAGAAACCGACTGCCTTCCCTTAATTCTTCCTGATTGTTTGTGATCGCTGGAGATGCTGAATGCTCTGCCAGTGTAGAAAATTGGATGCAATCGCCCTGCCAGACTACAAAAGCTTCGTGTTTATGGGGTAAACTACTCCCTAATCCTGGCCGTCCAGGTGTTTGCGGTCCTTCACCAGATAGATACAGAATATGAGCCAACTCAAAAGAATCCTCCTCATTGATGCTGACGAAACCTTTACTACAGCTCTTAAATCCGCGAATTTGGAAGACAAAATCCAGGTTTTCCATCTCTCGGATATCCCTGAAAATAACCCGCAATCCTCCCAAAATATGGACATTGAATATGACCTGGTCTTGATTCATGAGGACCTGGTTCGCGGAGAAGACTGCAATGTTTTACCTGACCTGGGCCAGGCCCGGGATACAACCTCACTAGCTGTATTGGCAAGTGATCCTGACCCCGGAGAACATCTTAGAATTCTTCGTATGGGTGCCAGTGAGTACCTTTATTGCCGAGATGGTTCCTATGATTTTGTGATCTCCCAGATACTTCAAATCCTGGGAGTTGAGAACCTGGGCTTTACCGACAGGTTGACCTATCTCCTGGACATTTTTTATGAAATCCCCCGTTTCCAGTCGATTCCCGATATTTTCGAATTCATGATCTATTCAAGTACGAGAATCATGTCGGTTGAGAGAAGTTCCCTTTTCTTGCTAGACGAGGCGGGGACAGAACTCTATACCCTGGTTGCTGAGGGGGCCAAGGAGATTCGCATACCCGTAGAGAAGGGAATCGCCGGGGCTGTAGCCAGAAACAGGGAAACAATTCTCATTGAGGATCCCTATAATGATTCGAGATTTAATCCTGAGGTAGACAAGAAGACTGGATTTCGGACCCGTAATATTCTGTGCATGCCCATGGTGACTGTTTCAGGCAGGGTTGTTGGGGTGATCCAGGTCCTCAATAAAATTGGAGATCCCTTCAATAAAGATGATGAAAAGATTCTCACCGCGTTTTGTTCCCATGCGGCTATGTCCATTGAAGCTATCCAGTTGAGAATAGCCCTGCAAGCAAGCCTGGAAAACGCTCAAAACTATAATGAGAGTATTGTCACTACCGTTCCCCTGGGTCTTTTAACTCTGACGGGGACCGGGGAGATCTGCTCTTCTAATCCCGCTTTTGACCAGTTTTTCCAATGTCCGTCCCCTGAGGGAAACCTCATTTATGATCTCTTTGACAGAGAGGAAACCAATGACGAGATCCGCTCCGCCCTTGAGGGAGTGAGCAACGGCGGTTCAGACAATCGTGAGTTTGAATTCTCAACCCCTTCAGGTTCAGAAGAGGAGATGGACCGCTATTTCCACTTTCATGTGACCGCCCTGAAGACCTCTGAATCCGAGAGAGAAACACGTAGGCTTCGCGGTGATAATGAACTTGAGTATTCCCGTCTCCTGGCTACCATTGAGGAAATCTCCGATCGAAAAAAACTACTCATCGGCCTACAGGCGAATCTGCAGGCTCTCAAGGACACACGCGACCAGCTGGTAGATGCTGAAAAGCTCTCCGCGGTAGGTAAACTCGCTGCTGGTGTGGCTCATGAGATGAATAATCCTCTCACGGCTGTATTGACTTACTCCTCCCTTTTGATTGATAAGATTCAAACCCTGCCAGAGGATCTCTTAGAGCGTCTGCCCCGATTCGAGGAGCGCTTGAAGAGGATGAAAGAGGCTGCCACGGTGTGTAAATCAATTGCCGACAACCTGCTCAGCTTCTCACGCCAATCTCGTGAAGAGAGAATCGCCATATCCATAGCAGAGTGTATTCGGCTCACCCAGGGATTAATCCATATGCAGCTCACTTCCAACCAGGTTAGCCTGGAGATGGATTTGCCTGATCCCGCGCCAAGGGTTTTAACCAATCCAGCCGAGCTTCAACAAGTATTCACCAATCTCATAGTCAATGCCATTCATGCCATTGGTTCGGGTGGAAAGATTATTCTTAAGGCTCGTGAGCAGGGAGACCGCTGCATCGTGGAAGTTACCGATAACGGTCCTGGAATTCCGCCTGAGATTCAACAAAAGATTTTCGATCCCTTTTTTACAACTAAACCCCTCGGGGAAGGCACTGGCCTGGGCCTTTCCATTGTGTATGGGATTATTCAAAACCTTTCTGGAACGATCGAGATTGACTCGGTCATGGGGGAAGGGACGACTTTTCGTATCTCTCTTCCCAGGTTAAGTGACAAGGACGGTACCCATGAGTGATATGTATCGGGTCCTGGTGATAAGCCCGGATGACACAGAGCGAGCTATGATTGACTCTGTACTACGCAGTGGCGGACACCTGGTTCAGTCACACACTGAGGTTACTGACCAACTGCTTAAGCAAGAGGATACCTTTCAGTTCTTTATTCTTGATCAGTCAATTTCCCAAGACCTTCTGGACCCTGTCCTGGTTAAGGCTCGTAACCAGGGTAGAGTAGCCCTGATTCGAATCGGTGAAAGCGAGGAGCCTGATCCCGGTCCCACACCAATACAGGCTGTGCTTAATCGACCTATAGACCCGGTGGATCTCTCTGAAGTTTTCCAGGGTGTGGGCAAATGGTTCAACAAGTTTGAAACACTACCAGATACCCCCAGGATTCTCATTGTCGATGACAACGAATATGTCCTCGAGTCATCACTGGCCATCCTGGAAGATGATTATTCGGTAAACGGAACGCTCTCCGCACTGGAAGGGTTGGATCTATTGATGAAAAGTCCTTTTGAGCTTCTTCTTGTCGATCTCATGATGGAAGAAATGCATGGAATGGACTTGATCCATCGAGCCAAAAGGGAGATGCCCAATCTCATCGCCATTGTGATGACCGGGTATTCCAGTAAGGAAGCCGCAATTAGGGCTGTGCGTGAAGGGGCTAATGACTACCTGGAAAAACCTCTTACGCCGGAGGCTGTTCGGGAAAGTGTTACCAAGGCCTGGGCGATGGTGAAACCTCAGCTGGAGAAAAATGTGATGATTCGAAAGGTTCTCAGTACGAACCAGCAAATCCTCACCGGCAAATCTACACCCTCTGACTCTCAGGAGAAGCAAGATACGCAGGCGACAGATGGCGGCGAGATGAAATTTTCTTCCCAGGAGGAAAAGGAATCCATGCTGCTTGATCAACTCCTCTCCTCCATGAATGTAGAGATGGATGAGGACACTCTGCAAATCGAAGCTATTTCTCTCACGAATTTAGTAGAGGAGGTCCGTGCCGAACTCGCGGCTACTTCAAGTGTCCCCGAACCAGGCTTCTCAGTGAGTGAAATGCCCGAGATTCAATCTGACCTGTTCATCTTAAGGAAATCTCTCTATCTACTACTCAAGGATTCCTATGAGTCCTGTTCCAAGAAGAGCGGTGGACAGGTCAGGATTACCTGTGAGGAAAGTGGTCCGGGACAGATTCTTTTACAGATTCAGGACTCTGGTTTTCGAGAGCCTGGAAGCACCACCCATACCTTTAAAGTCCTTGTTGGAGAAGAGCCCCGGGTAGAAAGTGGGGAACCGGGCTTCGATTGGCTGGAGCTGAGAAGAAATCTCCAGAGTGTGGGTGCCTCGGTTCAGTCTTACCAATGTAACGCAGAGGGCCTGGTATTGAAGTTGAAGATTCCCCTGAAATGTGCGGGCTTCTGAGCCTGGTTTGAGAGCTGGATAGGATCTATGAGTAAAATACTGTTGGTTGCAAGAGAAGAGCATCTCCATGAGGCGATTCCGCAACTCTTGAATTCCGATAGTTTTGAATTTCAACATTCTTATGGATTGGGTGATGTTTTTGAGAGGCTCTCGGCTCACAAGTATCTGCTAATTGTATGTGAGTATCGACTGGGCAGCATGACCGGTCTGGATCTTTTGAAAATCCTACAGATTTCACACCCCGATACCCGGCTATTACTTCTCCTGGATAAAGCAGATGAAAAAGTTAAAGACAAGGCTCGTCAGGCAGGAACCACGCTATGCATGGTCCGCCCCTTCCCCCTCGAGGAAGTAGGACAGGAAATTTTAAAACTCTCCAGCGCGTCGGGGACCGATACTATGCAGCGCGAAATTCAGCGCTACGATCAACAGTCCAAACCGTCTCCCACCTCAAAACCAAACCAACAGGAAGCGAAAGCCGCCCAGGTACTCAAGGAAATGGATTCCTTTAAGGATTTTACAACGGATTTAGACTCTGCCGGAACATCAGCCCAGCCCCAGGCTCCCGAACCGGAGCAAAGATGGGGAGTTGGGGAGCCGAGCCTCAAATTTGAAGTCTCTGACGATGGTCAGTTCGCATTTATGAGTTGTGTCCCCAACCTTAAGGCCCCCTTCACTGTAGAAATTGTCAAAGAAAAGTTGACCAGGATGGGAGTCATTTACGGAATCGACAACGAAAAAGTGGATCGACTTCTCAAAGATGCCCATGGCAAAATGAAGATAATTCAAAGGGAAGTTATAGCCCGCGGAACTTCACCAGTTGACGGTGTACCCCAGAGGGTAAAGTTGAAGGTTCCCTCCCATAGTCTGCCCACGAATTTTGAGAGCGGTTCACCTTGGGTAATCTTTGATAGTAAGGAAGTTACTGAGTTTGCCTGCAAGGGAGAGCAGGTTGGTGAATTGTTACCTCCCGAACCTCCCCGGCACGGAAGATTGGTAACCGGTGAAAATTGTCCTGGGAAACCAGCGATGCCTTTTGAACCGGAGGCTGGAAAAAATTGTACCTATGACGAGTCAGTTCCAGGCTTTCTCTCCCAGATAGACCAGGGGCAAGTTCTGCTCAAGAAGGAAAAAATACTGGAGGTTCATAAGGTTCTATTACTTGGTCCTACAGGGGAAGAAAACACGGGAGACGTGGATTTTGATGGGACCGTAATCATTACCGAGAGTGTGGGCGGTTCAAGGACAATCAAGGCCGAAGGCGATGTAATTATTCATGGAATGATTGAAGGTACCAACATTAATTGTGAAGGAAGTCTTTATGTCCGTGGCGGGATTCAGGGGGGAAATAAGGGAGTCATTCGATCGGGCGGAAACATAGTCGCCAAGTTCTGCGCTAATTCGGAAGTAGAGTCCTCTGGAAACATGGTGTTTGAAAAATCCATCCTCAATTCCCGTATTTTTTGCGAGGGACTCCTAAAGGTTAAGGGGACTAAGGGGATCGTAGGAGGAAGGGTTATCGCCGGCAGCGGTATTGATACTTTGTCTGTGGGTTCGAGCCTGGGTATATCCACTGATATCTTTCTTGGTAAATACGCAGAAGCTCAGGAAGAACTCATCGGCCTGCTTCCTAAGAAAAACAGTAATTTTGAAAATGTGCGCAAGGTTGCTGTCGCGATCAAATCCCTGCGGACCGTGGACCCCAGCCAACTCAGTAGGGACCAGGCGCAAAAGCTCAATAAACTGGCGATTCTCTTGAGGACGCTGCGTGAAAGAGATCGGGAATATACCGATCGTATGGTTGAGATTAATAAACAATTGACGGAAAAAACCACAGCAAACCTTGTAGTTCGCGACTGCCTGTACCCGGATGTAAATATACGGATCGGCCGGACTGTTCTTACAGATATCTTAGATCCGATCAAGCGTTCAGTCTTTAAGCAGCATTCTAAGGGAATGAGTGTAGAAATCTCTCCACTGATGGGCTACGGTGAAGAAAGTAGCCCCGATAGTGATCTTCTCTGAAAAAAAAACGAAAGAATTTTCAAAAAAAGCGAAAGTCTCCTCATAGGTTTGCCGATACATTGTAGAGAAGGTAAATTGTCTTCCAAAAAAAACACCCCCCACTTAAGTTAGTACAATAAAGCAAGCTATTGCGAGGTATTTCGACCTATCCTCTACAGGTCTTCTTGTACCCCTTTTATCTATTCCATCCACTCGGTCGATACCCATAAGTGGAGAATCAATAAAATTGTATCCGAGACTTTCTCGGACAGAACCTCCCCGGTAAGTAGTTGGTCCACAGTGCTCATCGGGAGGGTCAGGAAACCAGGATTTCCATGGAATGGGAATCCTATGAGAATTTTTGAAGACCGGTTCAAGGAAGATCCATGGGTTTTCGTATATCGCGCAATATTGACGCGCAGGTGGTGCAGAGTTCCCTCAATCGACACGAGGGAACTCTGGCGACCTCCATAGAAAGGTTGTCATCGGGCCTGAGAATCAATCAAGCCGCCGATGATGCAGCTACCCTGACCATTAGCGAAAAATTTAGATCGCAGGTGGCGGGTCTCAATCGTGCTATCAATAATGCCCAGGATGGAATCTCCCTTCTGCAGACTGCGGAAGGCTCCCTTAATGAGAACAGCTCCATGCTCAATCGCCTGCGAGAGCTCTCTATTCAGGCTCAAAGCGATTCCCTTACCACCAGTGATCGAATCGAGATACAGAACGAAGTGGATGGATTGATCAGTGAAATAGATCGAATCTCAAAATCAACAGAGTTTAATACCCGCTCCTTACTCGATGGCTCAGCGTCAGCCAGGGTGAGTACGGACAGTTCTTCGGCAAGCGCCTTCCAGACCGGTGAAAATCTACGTTCCGGTGCTTATGATGTAAGCGTTCAGCGCACCGCGCATGGTGACAAGCAAGTTCAAACTTCGGCGATCATGACCAAAATTAATGGAGATGTCGCCACCGCGGATACCCGGTTTCATGAGCTTGAGTCCATGTATGACGCCCATGGAAACTTTCTTTTGGAAAATCCTGAAGAATTGAATCTGCGGGGTCGCGGCAATAGAGCGTCGGTGAGGATCAACGCCAATATGACCCTCGATGAATTTGCTCGTGAGGTGGAACTCAAAGTTCGAAGTTCTGCTGAAGAGAAAGGATTAGACCTGGGAGGATCCTCCTACGATTTCCTCTCCGGTACATCCCAGTTCGAATATGTTGCTGGTCTGGAAGGAGCCGATGGCAACCTGAGTTTCGCCGGCCACGATAAGTTGATCAACGCCCTGGGAATGGCAACAATCCAGGAGTCCACTGATTCAGGATTTCTAGTTACAGCGGTGGAGCAAGGTGTTCTGGATCCTGAGGTTTTTAGGGGGAGTACAACCAGTACCAGGGCCAGCGGAATCATCGACGGCCTCGACCTTGAGTTCGACCTGACCTCGGAGGCGAGAATAGATGGTTCGGTAGCCAGTTTTACCGCCGTAGAAATTGGAGCCGCGGACGTGGTTTTCACCCTGCACGATACCAACGCCCAGTTCAATGGACAGGGGGCGGGGTTCATCAGCGCTCCGGTAACCGTCACACTGACAGCATCTACTACTTACCAGGGTGCTTCGATTGTCAACATTATCAATACCGCGGTTGCCAACGCGAATAATCCATCAAGCGCATATACTCGTTCTACAACTTCTTCAAGCTATTCGACCCCCGCACTCACGGCCAGTTTTTCAGAACGGAACCTGACTCTTCGATCAACGGATACAGGAACTTCAGGAGAAGTTTCCATTGTTTCCAACGCGGCCGCTATGACAGATTTGGGATTACCTAGCGGGCTTGTGACCGGAAATGGAGGAACCGGCGGAGACCTGGTAGGGAGCGCGGTCATCTCGGGTGGGATAACCGTTGCCGGTGGAGGGGTACTGAGAATCAGCCTTGTTGATGGTGATTTTCGAACCGCACCAAGCTCTTCGGCCAATGACATTAGCTTCAACCGAGGTGTGGTTCTTAGTGCCGCGTCGATTGTAACTGAATTCAATAATTACTTTACGGCGAACTCACTCACTGCTACCGCGGTTATTGGGGGGGGAGGAGAACTACAACTCAACAACACTGAAACGGGAAGCGATTCACAGCTTCGCATCATCAGTTTTGGAGCCGCGTCCCTTGCGGATTTAGGATTTGCCAATGGGCAGACCGCCACCGGCTCAGGCGGAAACTTCGCTACCGTTGCGGGAAATACCAATCCCGCTAATTATGCCGAGCCAGGATTTGAACTGGATGGATTCATGAGTTTTCGAGTGGGAGACCAGAGCGGTACGATCACGGAAACGATTACTTTTGGCCTTGGGGGGGTAGCACCTACCGGAGAGACCTTCACCCTTAGTACGAACCAGATTACATCTATCCTGGATAATAGCGGATTGAGAGCTACCGGTGTGGACTTTGATTTTGACGGTGACGGGAATCTCAACTTCTTTTCACGCAAACCCGGGACCAATAACAAGATAACGCTTTTTGCCGACGCGACTTCCCAGGCATTGGGTATCGATGCCTTTGGAATTGATTTTAGTAGTGAAGCCCGCGGTTCTGACCGCGCGAATTTTTCGATCCATGTGACAGACTCAAGCCTCCGGTTTCAAATTGGTGCCAACAAAGGGGAGTCGATGCAATTTCGAATTGCTGACGCCGGTTCTCGGGCCCTGGGAGTGGAAAGGCTTGATCTGACCACCATCGACGCTGCCACCAGAGCGCTCAAGGACATTGATGAAGCTGTGGGACGGATCTCATCGGAGCGCTCACGACTGGGTTCTTTACAAAATCGAATGGAGAGTAATATGAATTCTCTCCACCAGAGCCACCTGGATCACTCCGATACCCTATCCAGAATTCGTGACGCAGACCTCGCTAAGGAAAATGTGGACCATCTGAAGAGTTTGATCTTGAATGGCACCGCCATGGCCCAGCTGGCACAGACCAGGGGAATCACCAGCGATGCGGTAAGTTTGTTACTTTGAACCCGATAATTACCGTCTGTTGCCTAAATCCTCTTTCCACCGATCAGGCAAAAACCCTGCTTGACCCAATTGGTCAGTCCAATTTCCCCCAGCTCTAATTCTACCTGGCTTTCACGGGTACTTACCCTGAGGTGGGTTCGGTTCCAGTGAAGGCAGGACTCCCCTTCCCTATCCTGCCCAATGATGATCCTGTTGTGGAAATCCTTCCCTGGTTTAGGGTCTTGTGAAAGCTCATTAACATTCACTCTCCCCATGGATTGAGAGGCCTCTAAGAGCGCCTTGAGAACCTGGAGAAACTCCTTTTCTCTTCTGCTGGAAATCTCTATTCTCACTTCTATGATGAAGTGAAGAGAGGGAAGCAGTGCTGGAACATGTGAGATCCAAAAGGAGAGGATTCCAAACAAGAAAAACGGGTGAATCGAAAATCCATCAACAGATTCAGGGTCGGGGTAAAGGTCATTTCGAAGCAGAACCAGGATGATTCGTCGCTCAAATTCATCCTTTTGCTGCTCATCCCTCTCGTAATAGAGAAGATCATTTTCCAGGTACTTAACTTGAAACAGGTCTACCGGATCGGTGATTGTTGAATAGAATAGCTCGGAAGGGAGAATGGTGCTAAGGTCCCCTCTTGTTCCTATCCCACAGACTCCCCCCATGGGATATGAGCCTGCCAACTCAGCATCCTCAACTCCCAGGGACGGCATTTCCCGGACCTCTTTTTTTAGTTTCGAGAGGAGTCTCGATTCTAGCCAGCTACGGGATTTCCAGCTCTTTCTCAGCCCTTCCCTCAGGGAGTCACTGCCGATTTTTCGGACCATACGAAGTTCCCTAAAATCCTCTTCAGAAAAAACGGGTCTGGCTTGTTGGTAGCCACAGATCCACGGTTCGGGGTTGAGCAGCTCAAAAAGATCCTTTCGCTCTTGAATTTTTTGAGCGCTAAGCTCAAGGTCCAGGGTCTCCTTTGAAAACTCTTTTAAAAATCCTGGAGGAATATCCACAATTTGCTCTGGAGCGATGCGCTCAAAGAAGAGCTCAGCACAGCGACTGAAGAAGCTAAAGAAGGAACTCCCGTGAAAGGTTGCCCCTAGCTCTCGTATTTCGCGAAATTCCATGGAGTGAAGCAAAGGGCCAACCAGGCGGTCCTGGTATTGTAAATCACTCTCGATGGATGCCCTGGGAAAATTCGCGGGGAGGTCCGGGTAAAGCCATCCTAGAAAATCAAGCAGAGTTCCCGGAAGCGGTACTGCGACTCCCTTGTAGAGCAGATGTAGGTAGACTTCAAAAAAATCTTCTCGAACTGTATCGAGAGAAAAATAGGATCGGGCAAGACTGGCGCTCAACACCAGCTTCGCGTCATCAGAACTTAACACCTTAGCCATGGACTAGGTTAGAACCGAAGGGAGTTTTTCTTTAAGAAAATCCATCTCTTCTTCATGATTGCCAAGATGGGTAAGCAAGCTAAAATCTTCTGCCTCTACCGTACCTCCTCGCTTGATTAACGCCCTTGTTCTGAGCAGTTTGTACATTTTAAGAATCTTGCGGTCACTGAGTTCTATCTCAAAATCATGAATGATGGTTTTTAAAAGACGCTTCCACTCCAAAAAAACAGGTTCAGGGAAGAGTGGATCCCGGCCTTCCTGGCACAAGGGGGTCAAGGAATTCATCAGGTGTTCATAGAGGACCTCGAAGTCGCCCATTTCCAGGAAGGGTTCTGGGAAGCGCTGTTGCCGAAAATACCGGGACTGCTCATTTTGAAGTCCGCGCATAATTAAAAGATCCCACTGGTCTTCTGGAACCCTGGAGACCCTTACTTTGAGAATAAACCTGTCTTTGAGTGCATCTAATTCGTGATGGGTAGGAATCTCATTGGTAGCGGCAAATAGGATTTTTAGCGGTACCGGTGTAGGCTTGCCGTCCTGGTAGAATTTTTTCTCGTTGAGGATTGTTAGCATCGTGTTGAGAATGGCTGAATTAGATTTGAAAATTTCATCAAGAAACGCGATGCGGGCTTCAGGAAGTTTCCCACTGATACGGCGGAAGAATTCTCCGGCTTTCATTCGCTTCAAATCGAGTGGACCCAGAATTTCGGATGGCTCGGTGAAGCGGGTGAGCGCATATTCAAAATACTCATTCACATCCAGGCTCAGCAGCGCGGTGAACTGGCGAACCAGGTCTGATTTCCCCGTTCCGGGAGGACCCACGAAGAGTAGCGGTTCCTGGGCAACTGCCGCCACGATCATGTCGTCAATCTGATCATCACGGGCTACAAAGATAGACTTCAATGAGCTGGATAGTTCTTCGAGACTACTTAGAATATCATCCACCGCTCGAGGCTTTTTCATACTCCTCCTTCAGTAAATCCGCAAATCGTTGAGAAAGGTTTTGTTTCCAGGAATGCTCGATGGCGTAGAGAACACCTTGCGCTTCCCTGGACAGGGCCTCAGTGCCGCCAGGCTGAGCAACAAGATATTCCAGAACCAGAAGCTTCGACAGGGAAAAGGAATCATTGAGGGATAAATGATCTTCAAAAATTCGTAGATTCCCAAGAATTTTTTCACAAATTAAAGAGCGAAATTCCAAACTAACCCCGTTCCAGTTTTTTAACATGCAGGCTAGTAAGTCGATTTTCTCGGGCAATGGGCAGGAGTCATAGGAAGAGAATACTTCCTCGCATAGCTCGCAGGCCAATTCTCCATCTCCCAGCGAGTCAAAGAGCCTGGAAATCAGGACCTTAACCCTGGCTCCATCACTTTGAGTTCGAACCCAGTCCAGGAGTCTGTGGGCAACTCTGTGGGACAGGTCCCTTTCCAGGACTCTTGGAAAGACTTCTAGTACTGTTGTCAGGATACTGCTTACTACTTCTGAATCCTGCACAAATGCCTGCTCCAGGATCTCAAGATATTCGCCGCTCAGTGCCTGAACCCAGTCCTGACGCTCAAACTGGCTTGAAATCACCAGCATTCTACCCAGTGCGCGCCCTCGGTCCTGGAGCATCTGAAGTGTTGGGCAAAGTTTGTGCAGCTCGGGATAAAACTCAAAGACTGCCAGCTCTCCGACTTCTGGCAGAACGCCCAGGATGGAATGGAATATTTTGGCTCTTTCCTGGGATTGGCGTTCGCGCATCCCGGGCATGGCGGTTTTCAAATTCCTTAGATTTTGAGGGATCACCTTTTGAAGAAGATCTTCAGCACTGCGATTTTGAAATCCAGGCAGAGCGAACTCTTCCGTCTCCGGGGATGAAACGGACCCTAGCAACAGCGAGTGATCCCGTACTGTGGAGAGGTAGTATCGATGAGCCATGGAGAGGCTTTGAAGAATCTTGGGAGGGTTAGAGGGAGAGTTCACGCCCCTTCCCTCAAGGAATTCCTGAGACCTCTGGGAATAAGTTTCGTAGAGCGCTTGATGTACTGGATGCGGAGTATTGGAAACCCTCTCCCGGGCCGCTTCCAGATTCTCCTGCATTCTGCCGGAGCTCTGCCTCAGGGCAAAACCGGCCGCGAAGACCAGGTGAAAAAGGATCCAGTCAGGGGCTTCTGTTTCCTCCTCACCCAGGCGTCCAGCCAAGAACAAATACCGATCGCTCACATCCTTGAGGGTCGACTCCGAAGGGTCCGTGGAAAAAGACAGCAGACCGGGAATAGCTCTTTGTCCGAACAGTCCCTCATCAAGCAAACGATATAGCACCCTGTCCCGGGCCCGGTATAAGAAATAAGAACCGGGTTTCAAAATCTGGTAAAAACTAACCGCCAGGTTCCAGCACCTCAACACTGGCATTTGATCCAGGAATTCCTCAAATATGGGGACATAGGAGTGCGCGAATTCCTGCAACTGCTCCGGGTCCATCCTGGATTCCTGTTTTAGAAGGTCCAGTCCAAGAATTCCCAATTCCTCCACTTTGAGGCTTGCGGGTGAAGTTTGGTGTAGAGCCTGGACCTCGGAGCGCCCCCCTTTGCCCTGTAGTGAGCAGTGCATGATGGCCCTGGCGATCTGCGCCCGTTGCGGATTTTTTACCGAATAGCTAAGGGCGATCTCAAATAGGATACCGGCATCTGAGTAGTTTTCAGCTTCCATTTCAACCTGTGCCAGGAGGTGCCAGGGTTCCGGGTCCTGGATATAGGGATCTTCAAGAATCCTCTCTCTCATCTCGCGAACCATAGCGGCCCGGTCTTTTCCGATGATCATTTTAGCTCGATGATCAAAGGGATCGATCTCTTCATCGGGGGGTTCTGGAACTTCCTGTCCTTGCTGGTCTCTCCCAGCGCTCATCTGCGAGGGTTGAGGGACCTGCACCCCTTCAGTTGGCGGGTAAATTCCCTCCTGTTCTTGTTTGACTTCTACACAATGTTCTTGAATCAGAATCTTTGGATCCTTGAGACAAAAGCCGTGGGAGGCACGCAGTAGAGCCTCTGTGCTGTCTTCCAGAAGGTAGTAGACGAGCTGACTGAGATGAACGAAGTCCGCATGCTTTAGTTTCGCGGGCAGGAGATGAGAATCTTCTTGAAAGAACACCAATCCTTCTTCCCTGCTAAAGGGTGAGAGTGCCAGGATTTGATCCAGGGGTATGGGAGGGCTTAAACAGTGGTGTAAGGGAAGAAAGATGTCTTCTCCCTTAAATAGTCTGTAAAACGACTCTCGCGCGGCGGCAGGAGGTACAGCACTGTGAGATACTCCGCGCGATTTTTTAAGCAGAAATCCAGGGATCGGCTCGCTGAGGCAATAGAGCAAAAAAGCCTCATGCTGCCTGGCGGAGAGGTGTGATATCCACTCCTCAAGGCGGCCTTTATCCTCAGCGCGGTAATACCATAACTCAGGTTCATCCAATCCTGCCTTCGTGGATGGTATCAGGTGAACTTCAATTTCGATCCTGGGGACTTCTTGAACACTTTTTTCACAAAGCTGTGTGGGTTCAATATGAAAGGAAACAGATTCAAGCACCGGTTGGAAAGCAGCCTCTTTTAGGACATGAATTTCTTCTCGAAAGACAAGCGCGTCCCCAAGCTCACTCGACCACCAGCGTGACATGGGATGGGTGCTATCCATGGGGTAGTAAATTCCGAAGGAATCCTTCCAGAATATTTTCCCTCCATACTCCTCCTCAATTTTGAGCAGCAGCATTCTGGGAGCTGCCGGGATTTGCAGGAGAATTCTATCTGTGCCTTCAGTTTGGTAATGCAGGTAGCTTAACCTGAACAGCCCCAGTGAATAGCAGTCGCGCACGATTCTCTCAAAGCGATCCTGGGTAATCCAAGCATAATGGTGATCTTGTTTGGCCCTGAAAGAATCCCATTTCACCAGGGTCCAAAGAGATGTTTCCACTCCATTTTGAGCTTGAAGATTAACTTTGGAGCCATCCTCGAATTTGACCTTCTGAGCCCGTTCAATTCCAAGTTCAGTGCACTCGAGCAGGAAGGATTTTGCCTGCGCTTCTTCAAACGCAGATGAATCTAAGACGACTAACTCCGGTTCGCCATGATAAAGGGTCACCCTTTCCATCATGAGGCTGGGTACGACCGCGACAAAGACCGCCATCTGTCGATGTCGGTCCTTAAGATTTGAGAATCGAAAGCAGACTCTTTTTTCGGCCACGCCAATTGCTCCCCGCTATCTTTTATTCCTTTAGTGCTTCAGGTAGTGGCTGGTCTGATTTCTGGTCCAATCCTTCCCCATCGGGTTCAAAGGAAGACGGAGGCTCTCGTTGAATATTCAAATCCGGGTTATCCGCGAAGGCCTGGTCTTCGCCGCCCAGAATTTTTTGGATCAATCGACGATGCTCTTCTTCATGTTCAAAGGGTAAACGATCCCCATCGGATTCATAATCAACGCGCAGTTCTTGCAGGCCTGTCTTTGAATCTTTTACGAGCCTGAGAATGAGTTTGGACATGACCTATTCCCCCTGGCTCCCTTTATCATTCGCCGTGCCTTTTAGATTCCATTGAATAGGAGTAGCGGCTACTATTTGATCAATTCTTTCCCTCTCCAGCACTTTCTCCTCGACCAGCGCCTTCGCGATCTCATCCAAGAGACTACGGTTCCTGGATAAGATTTCCCTCGACTGCAGCCTGGCACTCTCCAGAATCTTGGAGATCGCGTGATCTTTGAGCCTTTCTGTCTCTGAGCTCAGTCCCTTCTCAGTTTCCACGCGGACTCCAAATGCTTCCGACATTCCAAGTCTCGTCACCATGTCTTCCACCAGCAGGTTTGCATGAAAAATATCATTCTCTGAGCCTATCGAGAGGTCTTGGAATACCAGTAACTCCGCTTCTCTTCCACCCATGAGGACGATGAGATCGGCTAAAATCTGTCTGCGGGTCAGGATGTATTTATTCTTGCGTTCCTTTTGCTTCAAATAACCCAGGGCATCCGCAAAATCCGAATCCACGGAGACTCTCTCCACCGGGCTGGCATCCTTCAATGCCAGGGCAGTCACGGTGTGTCCTGCTTCGTGTATGGCAATGACACGACGTTCTTCCCCGGTGAGTGAAACCTTACTTTCCCCACCCCGCAGGGAGAGATAGAGATCTTGCCTGGTAAATTGAGAGCGCTTCTCCCGAATCTGTATGCGCTTGAGATAGCGCATCGCGCTATAGAGATGGTCTCCACTCATGGAGGAGCCAGTCACTGGATCGGTCATTTCACCTGACTTGGTGACCAGGTAGGAAAGTTCTTCAGGGGAGAGTTTTAGAGAAAGTTTTTGATTATAAATCTCCAGGATGCTAGCCCTGTCCTTTTCGTCAGGATAGGGAATTTCCATCTTGAGTTCGAAACGGCCCGGGCGTAGAAGGGCCGGGTCCAGGGATGAGAGGAAATTGGTTGTACCGATGACGAATACCAATTCCTCCTTGCGGAATCCATCCATTTCCGTGAGGAGTTGATTCACCATGGAATGATGGACCTGGGCACCGCTCATCTGGGCCCTGGATCCGGCAAAGGAATCAATTTCATCAAAGACGATTAGAGAGGGAGCGGATTGGCGTGCCCGGTAAAAAACTTTTCTCAAATTCTCCTCGGACTGTCCCACCCACATGGATTTCAGTTCGGGACCGGAGACGATCTGAATCGTGGCGTTCAGGGAACATGCCATTGCTTTGGCAAAAAAGGTCTTTCCGGTTCCCGGGGGACCGTGGAAAATAATTCCCCTGGGAATCATGGTATCGATACTGGAGAGTTCATCCTCATCACTCAATTCATCGCGGTGCCGAATCAACTCCAGGATTTCCTTTTGAATCCGCTCCTTTACCCCGTCGTAACCCCCCAGGTCTTTCTCGAAATCGACCCTCGGTATCTCGACGTCTGATTCCACCGTGACCTCTCTTAACTGCGCGATGACCCTGCTGGAGTCCTGGGGTAAATCAACTCCTTCCACCCTGCTCATGACTTGTCTGAGTCTTACCGGGTTGAGACCGGACACATATTGATACAGCTTCTGAAACGCGAAACCTGCGGGGAACTTTCGAGCCTCCCTTTCTAAAATCAGGTTGGGGAGCCTTGAGCGATCAATCCCCAAGAGCTTTCGTCTGGCTGGAAAAAGGCGTTCAATCACGGCGGAGAAGCGAAACGCCGGATCCTGAAAGGCCAGGTAAGTCAGCTTGGGATTTTCATATAGGAGCGGGATCACTTCTCGAGCTTCTGTGGTGATTCCGCCCTGTTCGGTCTGGGAAACCAGGAGATCAAGATGGGGTATTACAAGGATCTTTCGATCGGTAGCGTTTCGAACCCAATAGGTGATTTGATCAATCATGGTGCGTAACAGCCCATGGGAAGTTCCCTCACCGCTCGGGGGTTTACGACCATCAAGGTACTCGGTGGAGATTCCGCTATCCTTCAGTGCATCGCGAAGGTGCATATAGACAAAGGGGATAAGCTGCTTCTCACATTCGATCAGAACGGAACTCTGGGCTTGAAGCTTGGATCTGCACCAGTAGAGGTCCCTGCCGTAGGCAACTTCAAGCGCTTGACGCTCACTAAGCTCAGTAGGAAACTGATTCAATCGGTCACTCATACTGATTCGTTCTTAAACTTCCATTGTTTCCAAATGACTACACCTTCACCCTGATGACAATCTCTCCAGAGTTCTCTTCAATAGCCTCTATTTCACCCAATGCGGCCGCTTTGAGTTTTAAGGCATTCATATGGGTTTGCTCTACCGCGGCTTGAAGCTCATTTTCCAAGGTGTTGAGAATTTCATCACGGGACTGGTTCAGTTCCTTGAGAAGTTCAGTTTCCTTACGATTTCGCGCCGTATTCATTCTACGATCAAGATTCTCCTTTGCCTGGTCCTGAGCGTTTTGTCTGGCCTTATCCTCAAGATCTGTAACTTCGTAAACCTCAACCTCTTCATCAAAGGATGCCTCTACCTCTTCTTCGCGATCATAGATAATGGAAAGGAGAAGCGTGATGGGATCGAGTTCAAGTCTCCAATGCCCCTCTTCTTTAGAACTCTTATGTTCTGAGCCCTTCCATCCAAGCTCAGCCAATTCAGCGCAAAGCAGGTCTCCCATCTCACTCTCCGGGAGGATTTTCAAAAGGTTAACCTTCCGCTTCCATTCCCGATTCAAGGAGATGGTCTCACTCACTGATTCTTTGACCCGGATACGGTATGTCTGGCTCATACTTCAAGAGTATAGGACTGGATCATCATATTTTACCAATTTTGCTTTCATTACCGACTCTATTGGACTCCAGCGATTTTCAAATACTCTTAATCCCCATTGAGCGAGTTCAAATTCCTCATCAACATAGGAATAGGACTGTAATTTGGTTCGAATTTTATCCACCCGGCCCAGGTATCCTCCAAAAACCTGGTAAACCTGAAGATCAAGGTTCAGCGTCTCTTCCCCTTTGGGGCTCGAGCCCTGCTTTTTTCTTTGTGAATCAGTTAGGAGTCGATCAAAGACCCTCTCTTGCAGTAGGATCTGTCCAATCCCCAGATAGTGCTCAAGGTATCTAAAGCCACCACTATCCATGTTCTCGCCATACAGAGAGTTGAGTTTAAGCTCCAGCCCTTTAAGAGTTCGAATCAACTCCTGTTCTGAGGTAAATTCAAGGTCTTTGCACCACAGACGGAAGGACTCCGGAACCACTTCATAGAGAGCTTCAGAATAAAGTTTTTCCTCCGGTTCCAGTGTTTTGACCGGGGTAAGCGAACCCAGGAATTCCGGCGCCAGGAAAAGGGAGCACAAACCCATTTCCTCGTACCCTCTCGGAAGGCACTTCAAGAGAAGTGATTGTCGGAAAAGAAGAAAGTCCTTAAGAAAGCAAAAAATCAGAATGCGGTCCGCGGCCCCGCAGGTGATGGGTTGATCGTGGATAGAATCCGTGGGATCGGAATAATAGACTTCGATGAGTCGAAACCAAAATGCCAGAATGAACCTGCTAAAGCATTTTGGAAAAGAGTTCATTTCCCATACTCTCCCCAATTTGAATTGAACCCCTTGCTGGTAGGGTCGGATTTGCCAGCCTCCTGATTCCATCAGGTTTTTGAACAGATAATTTCTCAGGATGTCTTCCACTCCATCCACAAAGGTTGGGCTAAAGGTGAGAGATTCCTTTATTTTTCCCCCGGGCATTCCCTGAAGAATCTCCGTAGAGGTATAGGGAAGCAGTTCAGGATTGATCTCCGAGAACCCGAGGCGGTATTCCCGGTGAGTGACTCGGATGAGAAACCTGAGTAAATCAGATTCTCGGGAATGCGGGGAATCCATGGATGTGAACCTCAGAGGAGCGGTAGCGAATCTCCAGGCGATTCGATTCAGAAAAGGAAGGATCCTCCCTATGATAGGCTGAACTCAGAAAATGCAGAGTCTGGTTGGTGGAACCGATGAATCTTCTCTTAGTACTGCGCTTTTCCTGCAGGTAGGGTCCGTCAACCAAAAGATCCACCTGGCTTAAAATTTGAGAACCATGGGGATGGGTACGTATTTGCTCAATTTCAAAGCCTGTATAGACCATGTTGGTAAGACCCAGTGCACGGGTATTCAAAACCAGGTATTCCAAAATTTCTGGCTGCTCGAACGGCTCTCCACCCAGGTAACTCACTCCCTCGATTCCCTTGTTGAGCTGGGCTTTCTCGATCATTGCTATGATGTCGCGTCCCGAAGTGGGGGAACCCGCACTCTTAGAAAAAAGATGCGGATTGCAGCATCCGGGGCAGCGCAGAGAGCAGCCGCTGAACCACAGGGCAAACCTCAGGCCGGGGCCTTCAAGCTCCGTGGCTTCGATGGAGTCACCCAAAAACAGGTTCAGTGAGGTCTGTCTCACTCCTTGGCGGGATTGATCGTGTCGAAAATCCATTGGGACAGGTCTGAATAGAGATAAACAATCGCGCAGAGAATAGCAAAAAAAACCAGGAGACCTACGCAAAAACCAAGGATTTTATCTACACGATCAATATCATCAAGGTTATCTGAATTCTGCATATCAGGACTCCATCCCCTCTAGTATAACGCGAATGAGTTCAGCTGGCTCAAAACCGCTATCTTCCATCAGGTAAGGGAACATGGAAATGCCGGTAAATCCCGGCAGGGTATTGATTTCATTGAGCCAGAGCTTTTCATTGGCATCTAGAAAGAAATCAATCCTCGCGAACCCTCTAAGGTCTAGAAGAGCGGCCGCTTCCAGAGCTTGCTCCTGTAATTCCATTTCCAGGGGCGCTGAAAGCTCAGCAATCGAGGTTTTCGCATCACTCTGGGTTTCATACTTGGCTTCAAAGCTATAAAAACCGGATTTTCCGGAGTCGATCTCTCCTGCCTGGGATACAACCCAGCCGTCCGGGGTTTCCAGCAGGGCGACCTCTAACTCCCTTCCTGGTATTTCCGGTTCCACCAATACTTTGGTATCGAACTCAAAGGCGTATTCCAGAGCGCTTTTATAATCGTCCTCGCCCGTGGCTCTTTTCACACCCAGCGAGGAACCCTGCCGGGCTGGTTTCACGAACACCGGCTGTGGGCTAAAGGGATGGCCGAGGAGCATCTCGGGCGAGATCCCCCAAATGAAGGGTACGACATCTACTCCTGAGGAAAGAAGGGATAGCTTGGTGAGAACCTTATCGAAGCAGTGCATGGAGGTGACCGAACTACAGCCGGCGAAAGGAATTCCTAAAACCTCCAGGTAAGCGAGGAACTTCCCATCTTCACAAAAGGTGCCATGAATGAGTGGGAAAATCCCCCTTAGCTGGTCCAGGGGAATTCCAAAGTTCTCTAACTGGCCGGGAAGAGCCCCGCCAGGAAATGAGCTCAAGCCTTTCTTTGCCTGTAAGAGATTTCCTTCTCCTTCCATGAAGGAGTCATCTCTATGCAGGGAAATCTTGTGATCAGCTCCCATATAGATGAAGAATGCATTGGCAAATTCTTTGGGGAAGAAACTGTGTACAAATCTTCCAGAGCAAAGAGATACACCGGCCTCCCCACCTGGGCCTCCCACCAGTATACCCACATATTTATCACTGGATTCTGTGTTCATTTTTGTAGTTTCAGAAGCTCGCGAGCATGATGATACCCTGTGTCCTCCCGGTTGTACATACAAAAACATGCGAAAATCAAGACTTTATGATAGTGTTTCCCACTATCTTCTCCTAATCATATGGTCTGAACAAATTTCCTTCTTCTAGGACTTGGCAGAATGGTAAAAGATCAGAATAATCTGTGCGTGGGATTTCTAAACCTCGCTCATAGGGGTCTTTCGCTGGAGGCTCCCGAGAATACGATTCCCAGCTTCCGTCGTGCTCTGCAGCAGGGAGCAGCGGGGATCGAACTCGATGTCCGTATGACTTCTGATGAAGAGGTCGTAGTCATACACGATCACAAGATCAATCGTACCTCAACCGGTCGTGGACAGATTAAACGCTCTACCTTCCAATACCTTCGCAAATATGATTTTGGCTCCTGGTTTCATCAGGAATTTCGTAAGGAGAGGATTCCCACACTCACGGAGGTTCTGGAAGCGTTTCCAGAAGCCCATGTAGTGGTCGAGGTCAAGGCGCGCAGAATGGAAAAGCGCCTAGCACAAATCCTCAAGCCCCATACAGACAGGGTAATTGTGACCTCCTTTTTCTTCAGTATCTTAAGAAACATTCAAAACGAGATTCCCGAGGTCAACCTTGGAGTGAATGTGGGCCATACCTTCGAATTTAAGCGCAAACTCAAGAAGGCAAGGCAAATGGGTTTGTTTTCCCTGCATATAGAGCAAAGATTCTTGAACCAGGCAATCTGTGACGCTGTCAAAGAGCAGGGAATGGTTCTTGTGCCCTGGTGGAAGGGAACCTTCTACGAAGAGCGTCTGAGGGAGCTACTGGCTATGGGAATCAACGGAGTAATCTCCGACTTCCCGGCAAGAGTACAGGCCGTAGTAAGCACGCCAATCTTTGCCTTTGAAGGAACTGCGCCGATCTTCAAGGGAATTCCCTGATTAACTACATTTCTTCTATGGAGGATAGTCCTGAGGGACTCGCTAAACCTGGTTCCTAAGCTCGCTTTCCTCGCATCTTATATGCCTTGGCGAGAATTGTTGCTACCGCTTTGAAGAGGTTATCAGGGATTTCCTGTTCCAGTTCCACATTGAAAAACAGTGCCTGGGCTGTGGGCTTGTCCTCGATGATCGGGACATTGCTTTCCCTGGCAATTTCCTTAATTTTTTGGGCGATGAGGTTTCGACCTTTGGCTACTACCTTTGGAGCGCTGGTTTCCCCTTTGACATATTTCAAGGCTACGGCGAAGTGAGTTGGGTTGGTGACCACTACATCAGCTTCAGGGACATCTCCCATCATCGAGCGCTGCGCAAGTTCGCGCTGCTTCTGACGAATGCGCTGTTTGACCTGCATATCCCCTTCTGACTGTTTCCGCTCTTCCTTGACTTCCTGCTTGGTCATCTTGTTCTGCTCAATGTGTCTGTGAACAGACCAGATATAATCCATGATCCCGTAGATGACCATTACCAGACCGATCTGCAGAATCAGTTTTACGATGAGCCAGGAAATGTATTCCAACGCAGCACCCAGGGTGAAGTGGAAGAGGTGGGTGATTGTGGGCCATTCCTCCAGGAATAGGCTGTAGGGAAAATAGGAGAGGATTACTAGCTTGGCGAGGGATCGGGCTAATTCCACAAAAGCCTCTTTCCCTACAATCTTTTTCAATCCATTAATGGGATTGAACTTAGTGAAGTCCGGGATCATCGATTCGGTAGAAAACTGAAGCCCGACTTGTAAGATCTGAACCGTGAGTGTCACTACCAGAACCACAAAGAACAAAGGCAGCATCATCACGTACCAGTAACCGGCCAGGGTGGTGTAAAAGTGCCAGAAGTCCTTAGGGGTCATTTCAGGTACTGAATACATCATGCTGGCTTTAAGAAACATGTCATGCACAACCGAATAAAAGTTATTGAGCATGAAGTAGATGAAAAGGGTAATGATTACGACGGATACCGCGGTGGTCAAATCCTGACTCTTAGGGACATTTCCGCGGTTTCTGGCGTCTTGGAGCCTCTTTGAGGTCGGCTCCTCCGTCTTCTCAGCAGAGTCATCAAACTGAAGCGGTTGGACAGGAACCAGGGACTTGGATTGCTCCAGTTCCAGGTACCAGGATAGAAATTCAGTTCTTGATTTCAACGCCATGGTTCAGGGGTTCATAAATAGCCTGAGATTGGGAAGTAAATTGCTGAAAGCCTCGAAGTACAGTACTTTGACGGTCTTTACAAGAAAGGGAAGACAAATGACATAAGTGATCATTCCCATGCAAATCTGGATGGGAATTCCGATCATGAAAATATTGAGTTTGGGCATGGTTCTCACAATGACCCCCAGTGAGAATTGAATAAGAATCATGGCGCAAAGAATCGGCATACCAATGCGTAGGGAAATCAGAAATAGTTCATAAAAAAGATCGATAAAGAAACTGATTCTATTCGCGGTAAAGACAAGCTCTCCCAGGGGGACAACCTCAAATGACTTCTGCAGTGCCTCAAAGGCATAGTGATGTCCGTTGATTACAAAGAATAGGAAGCTGCCGAGGGTGGTATTGAACTGACCGAGGGTCGAAGAGTGCTCGCCACTGGCTGGATCTATGGCTGTGGCAATGGATAATCCCATCGGTGTCGAATCAATCTGCCCGGCGAACATCAAGGTCTCGGTTACGACTTTAACCCCCATTCCCATGATCATCCCGACTACGAATTCCTTAACGACGATAATGAGCATCTCAACATCATGGGAAGCCTGTACATACGCGCTAGGAGGAAGGCTTAAGAAACAGACCAATCCAACCAAGTAAGCAAGGAAAGCCTTTGTTTTGGTAGGAAGACTGTTGGAGCCGATATAGGGCATGATCATAACCAGCCCGACAAATCTTACAAAGCAATAGAAAAAATTCTCAATGAGAAGAATCGGATCGGCCATCAGGCAATAAAGATTCCGATATTATTGATCAGGTTGATGGCCCATGTAGTTACCTTATTGATCATCCAGGGTCCAAGGAAGATGACTGTTGCCATGGTGGCCACAACTTTGGGAATGAAGGTTAGCGTTTGCTCCTGCAGGGAGGTTGTTGTCTGAAATATGGTCACACATAGTCCCACTACCAGGCCGACCAATAGCGGGGGTAAGCCCACAGTCATAGCCATCGTCATAGTGTCTTTTACGAGATTCATTGCAATGATTTCATTCATACGATCACAATCGATTTCATAAGGGCGTTGATGATTAATCCCCACCCGTCAATGAGTACAAATAACAATATTTTAAAGGGTGTAGAAACCATCGCTGGAGGGAGCATCATCATCCCCATGGACATCAGGGTTGTGGCGATGACCATATCGAGCATCAAAAACGGGAGAAAGAGGACGACCCCAAATTGAAATCCGGTTTTAAACTCGGAGATGATAAATGCCGGGATCAGGGTAAGCGTATCCACTTCATCGAAATTCTTTGGTTTGGCACCCTGGGCAAGTTTTACGAAGACTCTGAGATCCTCTTCCCGGGTTGCTTTGCGCATGTAGTTGCGGAAAGGTTCCACGCCCAATTTAAAGGCTTCGGTATAGTCAATTCTATTGGCTAAAAAAGGCTCAAGAGCGTTTTCATTGACTTGATTCCAGATCGGAGCCATCTGAAAAAGCGTTAAGAAAATGGCCAAAGAGACCAGCATTTTATCTGAGGGCATGGACTGGGTTCCAATTGCCCTTCTTGTGAACGAAAGCACGATGACTATCCTGGTGAAGGGAGTCATCATGATCATAATCGACGGAGCAAGGGTCAGCACGGTCAAGAGTGCTAAAAGCTTGAGACCGAGGCTGAGCTGCCTGGGGCTCATCTCATCATCCATTTCCAGCTGAATTTTGGGAAGCGGGAAGGCCATACGCGTATCTGCCGGGTCCTGTCTTCCGTGGACATCGTGATCGGGCCTGTAATCGAAGACCTGGACGCCTTCAATGGGTGGCTGCTCGTCTGCGGCCGTAGAGGTTGGGGTAAAGATAAATAGGAGCCCAACCGTGATCAGAAGTAGCTTTAGAGCATTATGCATACAAAACATGACCAAATATTAAATTTTTTGTCATGTTTTAGAGTACACATTCCGATAAGAGAGTGCAAGGACCCTCAGGGGAATTTATTGATATTGAGCAAGAAAAACTCTTAGTGCTCGAACAGGCTCTTAAGGGCGTAGTTTTTCCAGAGTCTGGTCCAGGTCTGACTCCAGGGGAAACAAGCGGTCTAATTTGGTGAGGAAAAAAACTTCCCGAATCGCTTCACTTTTGGTACAGATCGAGATGGAAGCATTGAGTTTTCTAAATTGGCGCTGCAGGGTGACGAGACTTGCGATTCCAGCGCTATCCACATAACCCTCTTCAGCAAAATGGATGATCACTTCCCTGGGCTTAAGCTTCTCTGTTGTGGATAGCACGGTTTGCTTAAACTCCGAAGAGACCGTAGCGGTAAGATGCTCCCCAAGGATCCATTCCAGTATTCCGTCCCCATGTTCTTGGTATCTTAAGTCCATATTTCACTCCAGAAATCTGAGCATTACGCAGGTTCGATCATCCTTTGAAGCTTCTTCCTTACCGCAGAATTCTTCCAGGTTCTCATAAAGATGGTCCAGTGTCTCCTGAACTGTGGAAGAGCTGGATTCTTTAAGAAGCTGTGTAAAACGGGCCATGCCGTATTGGATTCCGTGAGAATCATGCGGTTCGATCATTCCATCGGTATACAGTACCAGAAAGTCGCCTGGCTGGATAAGACAAGTTTTGGCTTCGTATTCGGAGTCTTCCAGGATTCCGATGACCATCCCATCCGTATCAAGCTCTTCAATCGAACCGTCAGAGCGCAGTAGAAGCGGTCTGTTATGACCTGCATTGGCGTATTCCAATACCCTGGTCTCCAGATCATAGGAACACAAGAACATGGATATGAAGGATTCCGCCTTTTCAAGATCCGGATGTAAGATTCGGTTAATGGCGCAGAGTAAAGAAGACGCGTCTTTTGTGATCTCTGCCTGGGAAAGCAGGGTGGTTCTGGCCATCGCCATCAGTAGACCTGACCCCACTCCGTGACCGGCTACATCAGCAATGGCGATTCCCAAATTATTTTCCCTCCACTGGGGAAATCCAAAATAATCGCCGCCGATATGATTGGAAGGAACAATACGCGCGCACAGGGAGATGCCCTTGATTTCAGGCATCTGTGAAGGAAGCATCGATCTCTGAATTCCGGCCGACAGTTCCAGGTCTTTGCGCAGGGCTTCGGTCTCAATCAACTCATCGCGCTGGGTTACCAGGGACTGACGCATTTCCTCGAAAGATTTCTCCAGAACTCCTAATTCGTCATGGGAAGTGGCTTCAAGCGGTTGTTCCCAATTCCCTTCACTGACACTCAAGACTGCTCCCTTGAGACTTTGTATGGGTCGTGTCAGACTTCTTGAGAATACCTGTGAGACACCATAGGCGATTAGAAGAACAAATAAGTAAAGGCTGAGCAGCTGCATGGTAACTCGATCCAATCCCTGCAGCACCTCTGAGTAATCAACCAGGAGCCAAATTTCAAAGGAAGAGTTCCCCACAAACACCTGGTAAGTTCGACCCAAAAACGGGCCGGTCCTGCTGCCGCGGTCTGGCTGCGTGACCTTCTGACCATGGAAAAGAAAGGTGACGATGGTGCCGGTTCTTTCACCAAGTGTTCTAGCAAACTGCTGGTCAAGGCGCAGTGAACAGGAAACAGTGCCTTCGATGACTTCATGAAAACTAATCGCCTGGGAGGCTGAAAGGTATAGGGTGGATTGGTCAAACCATAAGTCACTTGCTGTGGAGCCCATCAGGGAATCTGAGATCCCATCCAGACCTTCCGTGGCTACGGGGACCGTTCTGGCCGGCAATTGGGACAAGTTTTTCCCTTCGGAATCTGTTACTACGAAAAGGTGTGATTGAATCATTTCCTGCAGCTGTGTTGAAGTGTCCCGAATCGTATCTCTATCACCGGTCTGAAGGCTCATTTTTATGGTGGGTTCTTCGGAGAGCAGAACAACCTGCTTCTTCAGGGAAGATTCTTCCGATTTGATCAGGATGGAAATCAGCTCAAAGCGTGCGTCAAGGTCTTTATAAATCCTTTTCTTGGCCTGCTCCTCCACCGTCATGCGAACGACTACAAGGGCGACACCAAGAGCGAAGGCCAGCACAAGCATTACTAGTAAGAGTACTTTATGGTGGATTTTTTTCAGGTGCATCTAGCTATACCTTCTTACCAGGGTTCGAATCATTCCCAGTCCAAGTCGGGGATGTTCGAGCATGAGTTCATGGAGGATGAGCCCCGAGAGTATGAGTAATACCGAGGACTCTTTTGCACGCAGAGTCGCGGTTCTGGGGGCGTCAGCGAAGAGGGCAAGTTCTCCAACACACTGACCTTCTTTGATTTCAGCAACCATGCAAGGCTCTTTTTTATCCTCGGATTTTAATACCTCCAGAACCCCTGATGCCAGGACGAAAAGTTCATCTCCCTGCTCTCCCTGCTCAAAAAGGATCTCTTGTGCACTGAATTCTTCCTCGGAGGTTACCAGGGAGATCAAGAGCAAATCCCTTGTTTCCAAACCGGCAAACAGGGGAACCATCTTAAGAATTTCTACTTTGTCTACAGTACTTAGCACACAATCCCCCCATCCTCACCACTATCCCAGAGCTGAAGGCAGTAGACAGCCATTTCCTGGGAGTATAGGTCCCGGGTTTCCTTAGAGTACTTCTCGATGAGATCGCGAAATTCAAACATCTTATCTTTGCCAGCCTCCCTTAGGGCGCAGGCTCGAATCCAGGAGTCGTCTCCCACAAGGCTGTCTTCAAAGATTTCCCGAACGGTAATACTGTTTTGATTACCGTCTGAAATCTGCTCTAAAATTTGGGCATAATTCTGAGTTTCTAGAAAGGGTGCCAGCAGTCTACTCATTTCAACGTTTCTACTGCCCTGGAGGAGTTCCATCGCTTCATATTTTCTCTCTGAGGCGGGATTAGTCAGTGCTCTCTCTAGAATCGCCAGGGATTTGGAGTCATATTCATCCGAGAAAAAGGTCAACAGCAGTTTCACCCTCGATCGTAAATCTTCTTCTATGGCTGTATACAGCATAGTAGCTTCTCTTCGGGAATTTTTGAGTACACTCAATGATGCACAGCGTAGAACCAGAATTTCAACCTGTGACTGCTTCATCTCCGAAACAACCTTTTTCCAGCGGTGTCCCAGGGAGTCAAAAATTCCATACCAACACTCAACCGCCGTGGGCGTCCATTTACGAGAGGAATAGATCTTGAGCAGGGATTCCTTGTTTTCACCTTCTTCAATGAGCTTTACAGCGGCCTTCATCGCCTGTGCCCTCAACGCCTGGGAACGCGATTCAAAAAGAGAGCTGATCTTGGAAAGAAACTGTCTTTGGGAGCTGTAACCCACCAACTCCAGGAAGTGCTTCTGAGCACCTTGTGACATTTGACCAATCCTGTCAAAAAAGTACTCAATGTTTTGAGCGTCCATTCGATGGCGGAAGAAGAGAAAGACTCTCAAGATTGCTTCCTGGCAGGAGCGTGAGGATTTCTGCAGGACTCCTTCAAGATCTCCGAGAAGATCAGACCGTCTTTGCAAAACAAGAAATTCTAAGAGCGGCTGAAATTCCTCCGTTTTTTTAGATCTTGTCACCAGCAGCTCCCGCCAGTCATCGCTGTTTAATTGAGAGGGGTCCTCGATCTCAGGAATTGAGTTTACCGAGTCGAATTCATGAGCACTAAACAAAAAATCCCAGGCTTCGATGGGTCGGCTTAGAATGACATCAAGACGGCTTTTGCGATCCATGTTGGTAAAGAGTTGATGGTAGAGAGCACGATCCCCCGGGGGTAGCCAATCCGCTATCTCAATGGGCTTGACTCCGGCCTCTAAGAATTTTGAAACTTCCTGGTCTTTGAGTGTGAAGCGGGAAATGAGCTGTTGTAGATCTTTTTGGGCAACCAGACTGAGCAGGGTCTTGCGGTATTGGATCTGGAGTTTTCTGGCCACAAAAAGTGATGAACAGGCGATCAATACTCCTACAAGGGAAAATACCTGGGCGAATTTTCCGCCTGAAGCAGGCCAAAGTGTTGGTCCCCATTCCACAACCAGTACAAGAAGAATTCCAACGCAGAAGTGCGCGAGATAAGTCCAAACACCATCTAGAAAGCCCACAAAAAGAGGCCGCTTTTCCGGCTCGATCCCGTTGTAGAACAGGGACCTGTTTGGCTGGTGCAGCACTGAAAAGAAATAGTCCTTATGAAACATCAAGATGGCTACAAGCGGCAGGTTCCAGCTAAAGACACACAAGAGCAGCAGGGGGATGGTCAGGGCCGGGTATATGTAATGACAGAAGGTCACTCCAAATCTTCGAATCAAAACTGGAGCGGCGAATATCTGAAGCAATAAGGCTATCCCGTTTCCGATGGCTGTAAATCTCCCCAGAAAGGTAGATAATTCCGCTGATTTTCCACCAAATGAAAAATCTTCTATCAATCCTTCATTGAACTGGTAGACCATTAGTGATCCGCCGAAGACATCCAGAAATATAGCTATGGCAAACCAGAAAACAAAGGGGTTGCGAACCAGTTCGAGGAAACCGTCATTGAGGGTTGAAAGCAAGCTCTGAGTTGTTTTCTGGCCCCCCCTTTTTTCCCTTGAGATCTGCTTCGTACCAGATTCGTAAAACCGGAGGATGAGGGCAGCCGCAGGATAGACCAGGGCCCAGACGAGGAGCAGATTATTGGTTCCAAATCCCTCGATCAGGGGGGCTATGGAAAGCCCACCCAGGATTCCGCCAAACTTGGTGGCCGACAAGATAAGAGGGTAAAGGCGACGCCTCTGCAGGGGATTTAGATAGCCCTGGCAGTAGGTTGAGAAATGCATGATGTCCAGCCCTAAAAAAACGAAAAAGGCAAGGTATTGTAAAAAGACACCCGGGTTGACTGAGGCAATGGTTAGATCGGTGCGCACCACCATGTTGCACAGCAGGAGGAAGCCGCAGGCACTCAGTAGGAAGCGGCTATAAAAACGACAGGATCCCAGTCGTTGGACCCAGCGTGTATAGAAGGCGGAAACAAGGATGGAAACCAGCGATATTCCTACGAAAATGAAGGGGAGCTTGGTAGCTCCTACCTGGTTGAGAAGTAGAGAAGTACTGAGGGCAATTCCAATCGAGGTGCCAAAGCAGATTACCGTGAGGTAACCCATCAAAAATAGGATCGTTCTTCCTTCACCTGGCTGAAGCCGGAGCATCCCGATGATTCTCTTCACCTTCTCTTTGCTCCTTTTACATTCAATTCTTCCTGCGTGCAATTTCCAACGTAATCGCACAGAGCCAGGGTGATTTTGGGACAGGGTATCCTTTGCCATCGCACCCATTTGCGATCTATATCCCATTCTCCCTCTAAGGAATTTTGTCCGCAGGAAGAATGAACAGATCCAGGGTCGATACCAGAGCCCGTGTCCGTGGCGGAGATGTAATAAAAAGTCTTCCTTTTGGCTTTGAGGGTCTGGATTTCCTTTTCAATCCTGGGAGGTTTGAAATCACGAGCAACGAGATATTTTCCCGGTTGAGAAATCCTGGCACTCAAAAGGTTTGATTTTTTCTCCCTTCTGGTGGGTTCAAAGCGCGACTCTACAGCATTCCAGAACAAGAAGTACTCCTTACCCCCTGTCTCCCCTGTGTATTCGACCTTAGCCCTTTCCGTCCAGAACAGATAAGAAGGTGAGAGGATAAAGCCTTCCACCGCGCCAGGAACCCTGAGGGAGGCAGGATTGATGGGCTCAATACGAGGGCTTGCCGCTGAGGAAAGTTTGCCTTTTGGGAAATGAAGCGAGAAATTCCCCTTTCTTAAGAAATGACTGCCGCTATAAGCCTCCAGGTTTGGAACTTCCCCCCTTTCAACCTCTAACTCAAATTCAAAGCTGCTGATATTTCCATGGAAGTCCTCGGCTTCGAGCCTGAGCTGGTGGGATCCTGCCCCGAGAGCCGCTGTAGTGCTGGGAGTGAGAATAAAGGGTGACTTTTGCACATAATCACGATAGAGCTTATAGGTAAAAACCGTGGGTCCAAGATTGGTTGAGTCGCGCAGGTAGTGCATAGCGGAGGCATAGTCTCTCAGATGGCTTAGTTCAGCCATCTTCACATGGTAGATGAGCTTGCGGGAGCGATAGAGTCTGAATTCGGGTATGTGACAGGGAGCATCGCTATCATCGAACAAGTCAAATGCCTCGACGGCGACTCCCACGGGATGGGAAACCTTGATTTTATGTGGCTTCTTATCGACCCTTAGACGTACTCTCTGAGTATCGCGCATGAAGGGAACGAGAAGGATTGAGGAAATAGTGGGAGCTACTTGATCCTTCACCCCATCGATGTACATAGAATGGGATTTGGCTCTTGTCATGGAAGAGCGAACTTCCAGGTGTAGATGGGGGAGACCTCGTCCCGATTCCCCGGAATAGCCGATTACTTCCCCTTCCTTAAAGGGAATCCTTGAATCGGGAAACATATCAAAGATCCTGGTGTTGGGAAGGATGGCCTGAATTCTTGAAGAGAAATCCTCAAGGTGCGCGTAAACGCTGATTCGTGAATTTCGATGACGGAGGTAGATGGTCCTTCCTTCTCCGGACGGTTTCTGCTTGACCCTGTAGAGCCATCCTTCTTCAATGGCCAGAACCTCGTGACCCGTACTTGCGTAGGTACTCAAGTCCAAACCGGCATGAAGATGCTCATCACGATACTCGCCGAAGGAACCGGTCACTTTCAGGGGGATACGCATCGGTGGAGAGGGCCAAACGGTACCGCAAGTCAGCAAAACCAGGAAACAGAATCTAGGAATCACGTAGCCGTACTCACACGATTACGTCCCGTTTGCTTTGAATGGTAGAGAGCGGCGTCCGCAGTTTCGATGAGCTTCTCAGAACAATCACCATCATCTGGGAAACTAGAGACTCCAAAACTCATGGTAATTTGAGTATCCAGCCCGGAAGAGGAAGCCAATTCAAGCTCTACGCTCTTTCTCACCCTCTCTGCGAATGCGGCGGCACCCTCTTTATCCGTCTCAGGCAGAATGATCGCGAACTCCTCTCCGCCTATACGAGCCACCAGATCAATATTGTCCCTGGCCTGATGGCACAGCAGTGCAGCAGCCGTTTTAATGACCTTGTCACCCATCACATGTCCAAAGGTATCATTCACTTTTTTGAAGAAATCGATATCGGCGTAGATCAAAGAGAAAACCAGGTGGTATCTCAAAGCCTGCTGGGTACTGTCATTGAGGCGGTCTTGAAAATAGCGTTTGATATAAAGACCTGAAAGTCCATCTGTGATAGCGAGGTTATAGAGTTGTGAATTCTCAATGGAACGGGCCATAAGGGAGCCCAGCGAATTGAGCAGCCTGGCGTCGTTTTCGTTGAAGTCCCCGGTACGCTTGTTCAACACATTAATGACTCCCTCTGCTTTTCCATCCACGATCAGGGGTACACAAACCATGTTTTTAATTCTCTTTTCCTTTTGGGGTTCAAGGGAGAGAAAATTTGGATCCTCGGATCCCTGGTTCGCGATATAAGGCTCCTGGTCTTCGAAAACCTTTCCCGCTACTCCTTCTCCATGACGAATCTTAATCGGACCCTTGGGAGGGCCATAACCTCCACATACGATTCTGGGAATTAGAACATTTTCAGTGGAGTCGGAGAGAAGCAGGGAACCCCAGCTAGCTTCAAGACCGTCGATCGCTCTTTTTAGAATATGTTCCAAAATCTCATTAGAAGTACAACGCACATTCATTTTTGTAGACGCGTTCATGAGAATTTCAAGCTCGTAGACTTTTCGATCCAGTTTTTGATTAGAAATCCTAAGTTCACCCAATTGAGACTTGATGGTATTGGCCATCTGGGTGAGACTATCGCGCAGGGTTTTCTCTTCCCTGAATCGAGAATCGATAGGTAGGACTTCATAGTCTCCTCTTGTGATAGCCTCAGCGACCTCTACAATTTGGACGACGGGGCGGGTAGCCTGGATAGCGATGACCGACGCGCAGATAAATCCAAGCAGCATCGCTCCCAAAAAGATCCAGAAAAGGATGGCCTTCAGGTTTGAAACCGAGCGGGTGATGAAATCGCGTTTTAATCCCACGTTCACGACTCCGTAAAATTCCCGAATGGGATCAATTCGAATGGGATAGATCACCGATAAAACTGTCTTTGAATACTCTGTACCGGGTTCAATAAATTCAGGGATATCAGCCAGGGTGATCTTTGGATTCGTGTATGTTTCTTTCCAATTCTCAATGGAGGGAACTACAAATTTGGTACCTACCCTTGTAGTATCGGAATGAGCCAGGCAAATGCCGTTTCTATCAAGAATATAGGCATATTCTATCTCTATTCCCTCGACTCCCTTTTGAAGAATCCGGGGTAAAGTTATGAAGCTATTAGTAAGAATTTCGTTTCTTGAGGAAACCGCGATGGACTTGGTGACAACCTTGGCATTGCGAAGCAGAAGGCCCGTGAGAGCCTCTTCTTGATTTAGCGATACCAGGGTAGCCGTAACGAAAAAAAGAATCCCGAATGGGATACAGATGGAGAGAGTGATTTTCTGGAAAAGGCCCAGATTATTCAGCATTCTCAACTAAGTCCCGAACAGGAAGGTAGGTGGACTCAGATACCTCGTAAAAACCTTCCAAATTTGAAACACTTTCAAGGACCCCGGCCTTCTTTGCATCCAGAAAGGCTTTACGAATCCTCGACACCATTGCCCCGGAAATCCGATTAGACACCAGAATGGGTTCGTTTGGAATATCCAGGGTTTTGGCCAGGATTCGAAAACGATTCTTTTGTTTTCGAAACCGACTAAGTTCAAGAATTCCTTCGTAGGTGGCACCGGCATCGAATTGCTTGGTCAACACAGCATATACAACGGCATCATGCTTTTCAAGAAACGCGTATTCATGTAAATCGTTTAGCTGGATCTGATTTTCGCGCAGAAGGAGCCTGGGGAAAAAGAATCCGGATGAGGAGGATTTGGCAACGAAGGCTACCTTTTTACCGATCAGTTCCTCCAGGGTTTTAATTTCTGAGTCGGAACGGACTAAAAACTGTCCCCTATAGTTCTTTTTTCCGTACCAGAGCGGGGCCACAATTGGAGTCGAGAAAGCCTGGTCTATTCCACCATAGAATGCGGTTCCAACCCATGCCAGTTCAAGTTTTCCACTTTGAATCTGACGAAAAATCTCTTCATAGGATCGAAAAAGTTTCATCTCCGCGGGTACCTCTAGCAGCTTTGAGAGATATTGGACCATGGAATGATGGTTGATTAATATCGAGTCTGGAGAAGTGTACGCGATTCGACCGATGCGAAGTTGTTTCAAATTTGGTGTTTCTGAAACAAGAGAAATCGGCGCGAGAAAGAAAATCAGGACAGGGAGAAAAGAGATGACCCTGGTGAGACGCGAGAGCTCCATAGGGCAAGCATACCGCAAAATTACTTTACTTATCGATGGGGATTAGCTCTAAATTGAGCCGTGACTGGCATCACGAATCGCATCCAAGGCAGTTCTGGCCGCGGTTCTGACTTCCTTATTGGGATCATGCAGGGCGTCACGCAGCGAAAGTGTCGCGCCGAGGTCCCTGATTTCTCCAAGGGCCAGTGCCGATTTCTCACGAACTTCATAATCTCGATCTTCCAGCAGTTGGATGAGCGGGACAACCGAATTCTTGTCACCCAGTCTTCCCAATACGGTGGCTCCGTTAGCCCGCATCAATTTAAACCGGCTGGCGAGTACTTTTCCGACTCGCTGTAGGAGTCTTCGGTCCTGGATTTGTGAGAGGACTTCAATGGCATTTTCCTGGACCATATCTTCTTCGTTATTTAAGGCTTGCAGCAAAGGGTCCCAGGCGTCTATTCCAAAATCCTTGAGGATTTCGATGGCATCATTGCGTACCCATTCGTTCTGATCATCCATGACCCGCAGAAGTGGTACTACACAGCTCATGTCCTTGAGTTTTCCCAGGACCCGGATCGAGGCCTGGCGAACGCGGCTGTCTGTATCGGAGAGCATCTCAATTACCGCCGGAACTGCTCTTCTATTACCCACTTCACCGAGAGCCTCCAAGACCATTTGACGAACTTCAAGACTGGTGTCATGAATGGCTTCCACGAGCAGTTCAACTACCTTCGGATCAGGAAATCTGGAGAGAGCTCTTGCTGCTGCGATTCTCACCGACTCCGCCCTGTCATGGAGAGCTTTGCGCAAGGTATGAAGAGTCTCTTCGCTAATGAAGCGGCCAAGTACTTCCACCGCACGACGACGATTCCATTCAGACACATCCTTCAAGCATTGACTCAGGGCGTGAATCCCTTGATTGGATCCAATTTTATCCAAGGCGTTGATGCTCTCAAAGCGAACATGTTCATCCATATCAGAGACAAGCTGGGAAAGCTTGCCAATAGCCCTGGAATCCTTCAGGTATCCAAGAATTACCACGATTCTCATTCGTACCAGGGGATTGGCGGTATTTACGGACTGGAGGAGCTGGTCTAATAGTTCTGGATCGGTTCCATGACTCAGGGCCTCAGCGATAACCAGCGGGTCAAGTTTTAAATCCGGTTTTTTGATTAGTTCTACCAGCGCGTTTACCGCACTCTTATTACGAATAGATCCCAGGGCTCGAATATACCATGCAGTATTTTCGGGGGCCGCGTTAACCATCGCTTCGAGAACTGAGGTTACTCTGTTGGGAAACTCCAGAGATCCCATGATTTCAGACGCGGATCTCTGAATAGCGCTGAGAGCCTCCATAGAAACCTCTCGAATCATTGGATCGGGAAAATATTCCAGGTATTCCCGGTCTTCCTGCTGAAAGGTATTTTCAATCATATCAAGTAGGATGTGGACGGATCTTTCGTCTCCTGCCTGTCCCAGGGCTTGTATGAGAGTGAAACGCAGCCAGGCGTAACCGGTCTTCAATAGCGTTCCCACGGGATTTTCTTTCATCATGCGATGATCAATCTCCACAAGAGCGTTACAGACTACATCCTTCAGGGTGCCGTCGGAATGTTCAAGCATCTGCAAAAGCGAATGGATGGATTTCACTTCACCGGTTTGTCCCAGGACATAAACAAGTCTTTCCCGGTGGGATTCGGGTACCTGGTCAAGAACCTCTATAACATGAGGAACCACCGGTGAACCGATCTGCAGCAATCCCCAGACAGCCTTTTCCGAAACGATTTCCTCAGGATCTTTTACAAAATGAATGAGCGGAATGATCGCGTCTTTCGTACCGATTTTTCCAAGGCTTTCAGCCACATTGGTTCGCAAGATCTTGTCGGGATCATTCTGAAGTTTGAGTAGATGGGATACTGAGGCTGGATCCGAAATTTCACCAAGCGCTATCACCGCGCGTTGGCGAACCTCTAGATCTCCGTCCAGGATCAGTTGAAAGAGGGACATCTGGCCTTTGGGACTGCCAATTTTACCCAGTGCCTCGGTTATGGGAAATCGCAGGGATCGATCACCGGCATCCAGGAGGACGGCCAGGGTATCCAGAGATTCCTCTGATCCGATTTCTCCAAGGGCTCTCACCCCTTCTTGCTGGATTTCCTGGGAAGCATCCAGGATGAGATGCTTAATGTCTCCAATAGCTCTTTCGTCGCGAATCTTACCTAGTGCGACAATAATTTCCTTTTGAAGCCTGTGATCAGAAGTCTTGAGATGATCTAGTAATGTCAAGACTGATTGGACACTGCCAAGACTGCCCAGGGCTCTTACTATCGCGGTCTTGGTTTCCGCGTCTGATTCGATCATTTTTTCAATCAGGGGGCTAACGGCGGTTTCATCCCCCAGTTTTCCCAGCGCGGCAGCGGCTTCACGAACAACCTCGGAATCTTCATCAGAGAGGAAGCGAATGAGCACGGGCTGGGTACGCGGATCGGCAATTCTGCCGAATGATTTGGCTATGGCGTAACGCAAATCCCGATCGGCGGTGGGTACGAGCTGGAGAAGAGGGTCAACTGATTCGGTCGCGGCGATTTCACCCAGTGCCTCAACAGTCATGTAGCGTATATTTTCATCACTTTCATGAAGTAGGGTTACGAGAGGCTTTAAAGCACGGGCTGAACCAATCATCCCCAGGGCGCTCACCGAAATATATTTCATATTGGTCGAGTCGGTTGCCAGGGTTCTGACCAGGGGGTCTACCGCTTCTTCTCCGCCTATTTCCCCCAGGGCCTTAGCAGCGCATTCGCGAATTTCAAGATTTGGGTCCTGTAGCAGCTCCATGAGCATGGGAATGCATTCGGGATCATAGGAATTTGCCAGTGTCAGGGCAGCCTGGTACCTGGTATCTTCATCTTCAGAGGTCTTCAGGATATCCATGAGATCTTCAGTGACGGCACGCTCCTCTTCGAGCGATTCCAGTGCGAATTCTTCCGGTTCATCTTCCTTGTCGCCAAGTTTGGAAATTAGCGCAGAAATTTCTTCTTCACTATCTTCGAATTCCTCAATCTCCTCCTCAGTATCAAGACTTTTTTCAATGCTTTGCAGTCCGGAATCAAAGGCGTCATCTTCAGCGGAGTCTGAACTCGTTGAAGTTACGGAAGAAATTTCATCAAAATCATCGCTACTCTCATCTTCATCAAGCTTTGATCCAAAGCTGTCATCTTCCTTGTCATCAGATCCAAAGAAGTCATCCTCTTCCTCATCTTGTCCGCTGCTTGAGGATGTGAAGGAGTCCTCTTCTTTTTCTGAAAAGAGATCCTCTTCCTCGGTATCGAGGAAGTCATCATCTTCACCCGGGGAATCTGAGGAGAGTTCAAAATCTGAGCTCCCATCTTCTGAAATGCTGCTCATGGCGGAATCTGACGGGGAACTTTCCGTGATCAAATCTTCGCCGCCAAAGAATTCATCAAAGTCGTCTTCCGTAGAGGCAGGTTCCTTTTTTACAGCGGCAATTGGGACCTCGGAATCGGAGCCCATAAAGTCGTCAAAACCATCCTCACCGGCGGAAAGAGTATCCCCTGGGGATGCTGGATCATCAAAAAGCGAATCTGAGTCGGAGGTCTCAATGCTGGCGGGAGAGGGCTTTTCACCAAACAAATCATCGAGATCAGACACAACCTCATCCAGGGATTCCACTTCTCCCTCTGGAGAGGAAGTTTCCAGCGCGTTTGTCCGTTCCGTTTTATCTTCAATATTTTCCAGTCCTGAAAAGAGATCTGAACTGCTCTCCTCAAAGAGAACGGCCGATTCCTCTTCAACAGCGGAGATGGTTTCCAGCTTCTCCTCCTTTAGGTCCTCGACAGCGTCTAGATCGAAAAGATCCTGGGAAGCATCAGTCCCACTCTCCATACCCGTGTTTAAATTCTCATTCAGGGGCTTTGAGCCGGAGTCCATCTGAAACAGATCATCTAAATTATTCTCTGCACTTACGCTTTGAGGCTCTTCAAGGGAAAATAAATCATCCAGGGAGTCAGCAGAACCAGGGGTAGTGGATTCCTGGGGCGAATCATCGAGGAAGCCCAGATCTACCGAATCCTCCTTTGGATTTGGCCCATCGGAAAAGGAGGGAAAATCCTCACTGATCAGCTTTTTATCCTCAAGCCCTAGTGAATCTGCATCTAGATCAAAGATATCCTCTCCACCATTGGATTCTTCATGGTGCAGGGGAGTACCGCACTGATTACAGAATTTATCTATATCATTGTTTTGGTATCCACAGGTGGGACAGGACATGATCAACCTCTAAGTGGGTCCAATTCCCTATGGAAATCGGAGGTCTAGAAGGACATTTTAACAAATTTACTCGATTTATCTGTGTTTTTGTCTATTTATTGGTGTGTACGATCACTACTCCCTACTGTGCAAGACGTTGAGTCAAAATACCGCAAGCCGCGTCCAATTGCTGGGGATCATTGACTCCGAGGAATTCATTTTCCTCACCAAGTGACCTTGCCATCACTGAAAAACCTCTCTCTCTTGCGATTCCAATCATATCTGTCAGGTAATATTCGCCCTGGGTGTTGTCATTTCCAACCTGTTGAAGAAGGTCAAAGACTAATTCGCAGGAACCAAGATAGATCCCTGTATTAATCTCCTGTATGGAGCGTTGCTGATCTGAGCAATCCTTATCCTCGATAATCTTCAGCAAATTCCCCTGGGGATCTCTCAGAATTCTGCCATAACCCTTGGGATCGTCTACTACCGTGGATAGCACCAGTAGATCACTGCCAGTGGAGTCGTAAACTTCAAGAAATTGTTGAAGAGTCTGCTGCTTAAGACAGGGTGTATCTCCACACAAAATCAAGCAATGAGTCGCCCCGATTTCTCTGATAACTTCGTAAGCGCTGAGCACGGCGTGGCCCGTTCCCAGGGGTTGAGTCTGAACCGCAAACCATCTTCCTTCCCCGGATAATGCTACTTGTACCTTTTCCTTTTCATGTCCCACAACGATGCAGTGTTTTTGAATACCAGCCTGGGAGGTACTTTGAATTACATATTCCGCCAGCGGGATACCTTCAATCTCATGTAAGACTTTGGGCAGGGAGGAAAGCATTCGTTTGCCCTGTCCGGCAGCCAGAATAATCGAAGCGAAATTCTGTAGATTCATGAGAGTGGGTTCACTTCCTGGCTTTGAGCTACGGCGATGAGGGTATCAGCGGTTCCCCTTCCTTCCATGTACTGTCGATACCCCTTTTCCATGAGGGAGTCTTCAAACTGCTTATAAAGATCATGACCACCGGGTTGGCGGTCTAGAAACCATCTCAGGTGATTGGTAAAACCGTATCTTTGGAAACCCCGAATGTTCACCTTTGTAAATCCAGCCTCCTGGAGTATGACCCTGAGTGATTCTTCTGTGTGCAAAACCAGGTGTTCACTCCAAAAGACAAAGTCCCGGAATTCTGGTAAATCCAGGGATTGAATCAAGAAATCCCGTGCATTGGGAACCTCAACGACTATGCTCCCACCCGGGACAAGCTTGGAGCGGATGGCAGACAGAATTTCGACCTGCTTTGGAAGGTGCTCCAATACATGAAAAATTGTAATCAGATCGAAATTTTCTGGGTGATCCTCAAGACTGGGCAGTACGTTGATTTCGGGCTCTTTTAGCCGCAGGCTCTGGCGACAGTATTCCCTGAGTTCTACTCCGCTCAGGCGACTGGAAACAGCCTTAGCGTGGCGTAAGAATCCACCGTAGCCGCATCCGAAATCACAAATGCTTTTGGAATTGGCGAGGTCCTTGAACTGGTTGAACCTGCGTAGGTCATCCTCGAGCATTGAGGATTCAATAATGGTTCCGTCCGATAACTCATCGATCGGTTTATTTTCTTCCCTGTCTTCCTTCTTTCCCGATGCATAATAATCTTCAAACCGCTCGTATCTCTGCAGGAAAATGACCCCTGAATCCTCGTCTAAGTACACGGGAATATCTTTATCACGAGTCTTATCACTGATCTTTCGGACCGTCTTCTCATGGATGACGCCTAGCTTGATCAGTTCATGATAAATAGGATTGGTGATCATTGGAGTTCGCGAGGGTAATTCCCAATTACTCCACGGTGACCGACTTGGCAAGATTTCTGGGCTGATCTACATCGGCCCCCTTTAGATCGGCTACGTAATAGGCGAATAACTGCAAAGGTACCACGTTGATTAACGGGGAGACAAAGGGATGTACCGGCGGCACCCATAAGATATCATCTACAATCTTCTCCAGGGATTCGTCCCCTTTGGTCCCTATCGCTAACACACGGCAATCTCTTGATCTGGCTTCGATGACATTGCTGACAACTTTTTGGTATATGGGGCCGCGGGTTAAAATGGCAACCACAGGACAGTTTCTATCCAGTAGGGCTATGGGTCCGTGCTTCATTTCTCCGGCCGCGTACCCTTCGGCGTGAATATAAGATATCTCTTTGAGCTTGAGAGCGCCTTCCAGGGCTGTTGGATAATCCAGATCACGCCCCAGGTATAAAAAGTCCGTGAAGTTCAAATACTCATAAGCATGCTTTTCAATGGCAGATTTCTCTTGAAGAACGGTTTCAATTTTCTGCGGGATCACCTTCAGTTCATGGATTAATTCACGGACTTCTTCCTTACTTAAGGACTCGCTACTCCTGGCCAGGAAAAGAGAAAAGAGCTCGAAGGCAACAACCATCGCCATATAGGCTTTGGTGGAAGCTACACCGATTTCCGGGCCTGCAAAAATAAAGAAATTTCCATCGACTTCCCTGCTGAGCGTGGAGCCCTTAACATTTAGGAATCCTATTGTTCGAGCCCCCTTTTCCTTCGCCAATCGCGTTGCCGCAATGGTATCCGCGGTTTCTCCCGACTGGGAAACGGCGATAACCAGGGTAGAATCATCGCAATAGGGGTCACGATAGCGATATTCGGAAGCCAGTTCGGCTTCAGCTGGAATTCCGCTAAGCCGCTCAATGAGATACTTCCCCACCATTCCAGAATAATATGCGGTGCCGCATCCCAGGATGTGAATTCTCTTGATTCCCCGGATTATTTCAGGGGACAGATTCAGTTCATCTAAGAGAATCTCCCCTCTTTCCTCGTCGGTCCTCCCATCAAGGGTATTTCGAATCACCGAAGGCTGCTCATGGATCTCTTTGAGCATAAAATGCTTGTATCCGCCCTTTTCGGCCGCGACCGGGTTCCACTCGATCTGCTCAAATTCGTGGGACATGGCCGTGCCGCTATCTATTTCAAATAGCTCAAGCTGCCCAGGGCTGACAATGCCGGCCTGCCCGTCTTCAAGAAATACAACCTTTCGGGTGTGACGAATCATGGCCACAACATCGGACGCGATGAAAGAACCCACATGGTCTTCGCAGTGTCCTACGATCAGGGGACAATTCTTGCGCGCGATGAAAATTTTCTCCGGATGGTCCACATTACAGACCGCCAGGGCATAGGCTCCTTCCAGTTTTCGCAGAGCCTTAAGAAACGCCGTCATGGGGTCACCATTTTCATAGTGAGCGATTAGATGAGCGATAATCTCAGTGTCGGTGTCCGAGTGAAACTGGTGTCCGTTTTCCATCAAATGCTCTTTGATCTGAAGGTAGTTCTCAATGATTCCGTTATGAACCACGACCCATCGTGAGGCGTTGTCAATATGAGGATGGGCGTTGCTCTGCGAAGGCTTTCCATGGGTGGCCCACCTTGTGTGCCCAATCGCCAGATGATTATCTCCGAGTTCCTTCTCAAGAAGGGGTCTGATTTGGTGAAGTTTTCCCGACTCTCTCTGGACCTTGAGGATGCCGTCCGTGATGACAGCGATACCAGCCGAATCATATCCTCGGTATTCAAGCTGTTCAAGACCGTCTAGAACCACCTTTGAGGCTATGAAATGATTACCGGTATACCCGACTATTCCGCACATGCTTCCCCAGTCCGCTCCAGGAATTGATTCATCCGGCTTAGAATGTCAGATCTTGAGGAATTGGCCAAAATTGAAGTTCCGATTCCTTCCACATTCATAGAGCCCAGGATATTGCCATAGATCATAGCCTGTTTGAGAGTTTCCGGAGTGATTTCAGCCTGCTCGGAGAGATAACCTATGAATCCGCCCGCAAAAGAGTCACCGGCACCGGTAGGGTCTTGAACCTGGTCTACTTCGTAGGCGGGAACCTGGTAGCTGAATTCTCGCGTAACAAGGCACGCGCCTTTAGAGCCCATCTTTATCACCACATGAGAAGGTCCGCATTCCAAAACAGCCAATCCCGCTTTCATCAGGTCAGTCTCTCCCGTGAGTGCTCGGGCCTCTCCTTCATTAAAAATCAGGACATCTACCAGTTTTAAAGTTTCCAAAAGCTCTTGCTTAGTGGATTCAATCCATAAGTTCATGGTGTCTAAGACCTTGAGTTCGGCCACTGTTCTGGCGGCCACATCTCTTTGTAGAGCAGGATGTATGTTTCCAAGGAAAAGAATTCGAGTTTCATGCCCCTCTCCCTTGAATTGAGGACTAAAGGACTCGAATACATTGAGTTGTGTATCGAGGGTAATAGCTTCCTCCATTTCCCCCAGATTGTACTGACCTTTCCAGCGAAAGGTTAGACCTTCCGAAACCTGTACAAGATCAAGGTTTATGCCCCTGGACCGGAAGTAGTCCAAATGCTCTTGAGGAAAGTCCTTTCCGATTACCGCGACCATCGAGATAGAGGCATCAAATAAGGAGCAGGCTGAGCAGAAGTGAGATAGAGATCCGCCTAAAATATCATTATATTCCCCACTGGGGAGCACCAGGGAGTCTAGAGCTAGGGATCCAACCGCAGTAACCGTCATATCAGTGTACCTCCTGGACTGTAGAATCAGGCTTGGGGACAGGGTCCTTCGTGATTTAACCCTGAACAAAACGCGGGAGATCTTAGCATAGTGGATTTTGTAGCGCACTTCAATTCTGAGAGGGACCGGGATAGGGTCCAATAGGTTGGACTCCTGGTTCTCTATGAGGACAAAAAACGAACAAAATCCGCCTTTTTTGACAAGTTATCCCGACGAGAATATAATTCTGACGCGCATTACCCTAAGGGAACTCCAACATGCAAAAAACTCTTCCAGGCCTTCTTACCGTACTGGTCTTGGCCCTCGTAATTCTTCAGATTGGTCAGATTTTTCAAATTCCAATTCTCAATCCAACAGTTCAGAGCGGAGCCCAGGTCAAGGAAGAGGTTTTAAAGAGCATTCGTGCAGAGCTCCCAGGATTAGTAATTGAAGAAATTGGTTCTCAAATCCATGAGTTGGTGATGGATAAAATCAAATTGTCCGGTTTGGTTTCAGACGCCGCTCTCGCCCGTCCTGAGAATATCCAATATGTTTTGCGGGTAGGCTCTCAAATGATTAACCGCGAAGATTTCACTACGAAATTTCAGGAATTCTTAAAAAAGGGTGAAGTTCAAAACCTTCCAAAAGTGGACCAGAAAAAGGAGTTTGTGAAGCAGCTTAAGAAGCATTACGCAGTTCTTGAGGATTGCTACAATACAGGTGTCGATCAGAAGGAGTCCTATAAGACCCAGTTTCGAAAATATAGAAACGGCCTCTTCCTCACAGAACTGCTTAAATCTCAAATTCAGCCCATCACTGTTGAAGATGTGAAGACTTATTATGATGAAAACCTCAGTCTCTATGAAGTTGGGGATAGTTATAGTTTCCAACTGGTGGAAGGAAAGGACCAAAACTCCCTGGTAAGCATCACGACACCTCAGAGTTTTCGGGAAAATAAGGGATCCAAACAAAACTTTCAGGAGCAGCCTGAATCCCAGGTTCCCTATTCTTTTCGAAAAGCGCTTGAAGCAGTAGCGGTAGATCAGCTGACACCGGTATTGAGATACCTGGATAAGTTTTATGTGCTTCTAAAAACCGCCCTGCCAAAAAAGATTTATACCCCCATTCAGCAGGCTGCCCCGTTTATCCAGGAGAGGCTCACCTATATGCGTATTCGTGAACTTCTCGCCAAACTGGCAAATCCGCTAAAGTTTCAGTTTCCTGTTTCTAAGGATGGAGAAGCGTTTATGGTGAGTGGTAAGCCCCTACCCGAAAACGTGCTGGCTCCGGCCCGAGAGGTTTTCCCAAAAGGTTTTTTTACCCAGGCTGAACAGAGTCCCCAGGAAATCGAGAACATCAAGCTGGAACTTCATCTCATTCAACTGAAATATCACCTCAATCCGCTCTATTTCCCAGAAGAACTGCATAAAGTAGTGGAGAAGAAAGGCACTGCTTATTCAGAGGCTTTACTCATACAGGAGAAACAGCAGGAACTTCGAGGAAGGGTGGGAGTCGAAGAGAGAGAGCTCAAAACCTACTATGAATCCAATAAAAAGCAGTTTGTACAATCAGAGGGGCAATTGGTTTCTCATATCTTTCAGAAGGAAAAAAGCACAGCTCTAGAAGTCTTGAATATGGTTTTGATGGACCCCAGAGCCTTTGAGCAAATTGCCCGTGAACGCTCTGAAGAACCACGGACCGCTTCCCGTGGCGGAGACATGCGCTATCTTGCCAAGGAAGACATCTCAGCTCAGATGAATCATATAGCTGGTACTTTGAAAGAAGGTGAAATCTATTCACAACTGGTTCCTTCGGCGAAAAAGGATGGATTCCACATCATTCGTTTCGTTCGGAAGGTTCCAGCCCGGGTAGCTTCCTTTAAGGAAGTGAGAGAGCGTCTGTCCAAAGTCATTCTCACTGAAAAGCGAAATCGATTTCTCTCATCCTATATGACCGAGGTTTCGACCAAGTATCCCATCCAGGTTGACGAGACCCTGCTTTCAAAACTTTGAAGACCCTTCTTCTACACAAATACCATTCCCTGGAAAATGATTTTCTAATCCTGGAAAACGGTACAGTAAGTCCTGAGCTGGCCAGGGAGACTTGCGACCGCAGCAGCGGCCTGGGAGCCGATGGTCTCATTAATTTTGAGGTTCAACAGGATGTTTTTCAGCTGGAGCTAATCAATTCAGATGGCAGTACCGCGGGATTCAGCGGTAATGGTTTTGCCTGTACAGCAGCGTATCTGATGAGAACCTACGCTCTTTCAACCCTGGAACTAATTTCGAAGACCAAAAGGGTTCCCGTAACCCTTCAGAAGGATGGAGTACTACTCACAATTGGAGACTATAGCTTTGATTTGAACTCAAGATATCCTTTCGAGCACCAGGTTGGCGGGAAATCCTACCATACCGTAGATGTTGGCAATGAACATGCCGTGTTCTTTGACACTGTAGATTCGAGAACTGTAGAATCCTATTTCGCCCAGGAGACTCTCTTTCCTGATTCCATCAACATCAATTTGGCCAGAATACTGTCAGAGAGCCTGATTGATCTTGAAGTAATTGAACGAGGCTGCGGAAGGACACGAGCCTGTACATCCGGGGCTTTGGCAACCGCCATCGCCGCGATTACATGTGGACTGTGTAGTCCACCAATAAGGATCAGGCAGGCAGGAGGAGAGATTTTGGTTCACCGAGACCCGGGGCAGGATCGGTATAGCGTGAAACTGTCTCCCGTATACATAGGGACATTCGAGTATGGGACGAAAAGATAATCTCAGTGCGTATCTTTTTCTTTCTCCCTTCCTTTTTGTTTTCTCTCTTTTTCTGCTCATCCCGGTAGTTTATTCCCTTTACCTATCCTTCTTTAGGGTGGGCCCCTATACGGATTTGACCAATGTGTTCGGGGACATGCAATTCGCCGGATTTTCCAATTACATCTTGCTCTTCCAAGATCAGGAATTCTTATGGTCACTAGTACTGACGCTAATCTATGCGGCAATGACTATACCTGGGACCATTGTAGTCTCCCTTACTCTGGCACTCTTGCTCAATCGAGAACTCAAGGGCCGTGCTCTTTTTCGCTCTGCCTTTTTTCTTCCCAATGTCCTGGATATGCTCGTGATCGGATTTGCCTGGCAGCTCATCTATAGCCCCAGGTTTGGCATCCTGACGATCCTTTTGGATCGATTTTTTGAAATCAAGGCATTCCACGAAACCGGATTTCTGGGAAATCCCTATTACGCCCTTCCAGCAATTGCCTTCGCGATGATTTTAAAAGGTTCAGGATTTGGGATGATTCTGTTTTTGGCAAGTCTCGGAAACATCTCAAAAAGTCTCTATGAAGCGGCTGAAATAGATGGTGCGAACCGCTTTGAGATCCTGATCAATATCACTCTTCCCCTGTTGAAGCCAACCATCCTGTTTTTGGTGGTTACTGGAATTATGGCTGCTCTCAATGGATTCACCGAAATCTACGCTATGACAGATGCCACTGGCGGACCCCACTTTTCGGATCCAACAGGGTTGTTTTCCCATGAGACCCTTGGGGCGACTAAGATCTCTGGTTTTTACTTGTGGAAGGTCTTTAGCTTTGGAAAGTACGGCTACGCGGCTGCCATGAGTTATATTCTCCTTTTGGTGGCTCTTAGCATTTCTTATCTGAATGCTCGCTGGCTGAGCCCAAAGGAGCTGGCTTGACCAAACTCCGTTCGCTGATTTTTTACTTCATCCTTCTCATTCTTGCTCTTGTCTTTCTATTCCCTTTGCTGTGGATGGTTGTCACCTCCTTTAAGGTACCTGGAACCGGCGATAAATTCCTTTATGTTCCCGAGCAGAAAGTCGCATTTCGTTTCGCCACAGAAAAGGAATTTGAAAAAGCAGATATTCCCCTGAATTCTGCCCAGATGGCAAAACTTGAAACTCTGCGCACCCAGCTTTATTCAGGCTCAAAAATACCACTTGAGAATGAATTATTTTCAGCGCTGGAAGAGGTAACTGAAAGAAGGCTTAGCCAAGATGAAAAACGGGTCCTTTTACAGGTCCTATCTGTGCGTTTTGATATCAATAGTGTTGATATTCCTCAACTAAAGAAGATTTTGGGAGCCTCCCATGAGGAAGCTGAGGCAATTTTTGCGTATCGATTGACGAAGGGTGACTTTGATTCACCCACTGATCTTGAGGCCATTCCCCTCTTTTCAGAGGTGCAGTTCAGTTATTTTCTAAGTTTTTTTTCAAAAGACACAGCCTGTATCCATCGTCTGGATCAGAGACCTTACCGCCGTTCCTTGGAATTGACTGGAGAACGAGAGGAAGTTTATGTCCAATACCGCGATAATAACGGGTTTTCAGTTCATGACCCTGATGAAATTCAAAGGATTCCGCGCTTTTCGAGGGAGAAGGTCGAGCGATGGAAGCAAAAGTTCTACTCTAACCGCCTCTACACCCTGAGTAATTATCAAAAAATCCTTTCGGCCAGTCCCAGGGGAGATAGTTTCACGCTTTCAAGAGCCTTTGTGAACTCCACCCTGGTTTCCGTGGGAACCGCCCTCGTGACACTATTTGTCTGCCTGCTGGCGGGGTACGTGTTCGCAAAAAAGGACTTTACTGGAAAGAAGCTGATCTATTCCGCGCTTTGGGCAAGTATGCTCATACCTGGAATGATGTTCCTGGTACCCCAATATGCCATTGTTACCTGGCTTGACGGTATCAATACCTACTGGGCCATGATTGTTCCCCATTGCGCCAATATTTTTGGACTCTACCTGGTGAAGCAATACATCGAACAGATTCCTCATTCCCTATTTGAAGCGGCAACGATGGATGGAGCTTCTGAACTCCAGATTTTCAGAATACTCATCATCCCCCTGACACTACCGATCTTAACCACCTTGTTTTTGCTAACTTTCCTGGGGCAATGGTCAAATTTTCTATGGCAGTTAATCACGAATACCCCTGACTCCATGCGCATGACTCTTCCCGTTACCCTGGCTTATTTCAAGGGACAGTATGCTAGTGATTGGACAGCCTTAATGGCAGGCGCGACCTTTATGCTCATTCCCATCGTCTTTCTCTTTTTGATTGCCCAGAGAACCCTGATTCGGGGGATGACAGAAGGAGCGGTAAAAGAGTGAATCAACCAGAATCCGATGTTTCACCAATCGTCTTCTTATTGGTGTTCATTCTCATAGTGGGGATGTTCTTAATGGGCTATTCTTTACTGGAGGGTTCAAATCGTGGGTCATCACAATCCACTGTTATAAAACTCAGTCCCACCAAACTGACGCTCCCCATTGGAATCCAAAAACTTAGTCCTGCCAATCTTTCGCTTCCTCTTCATAATCAAAATAGGAAACCAGACCTTCAACGGCCGGTCTTACGGGTCTGGGTTACCTATAACGAGGAGCAGTTTCGCGTATATAGGAAAGTCGCGCGGAAATTTGAAGAATCGGAAAATGTAATTCTCAAGATTTCTAAAATTCCCTGGTCAGGTCAGGCTGAATTCCTCCAATATGCCTGCAACTCTCACAGGGCTCCGGATATCGCTCGCATGGACCTGGGATTGATTCCAAAATTCGCTGCCGGAGGAGCTCTACTTGAACTGGATAAATACAATCTCTCGAGCCTTCAGAAAAAGTTGCTTCCAGCCGCGTTTGACGCATGTCAGGTACGCAGCAGAGAGGGGCAGTTTAAAACCTATGCCCTACCTGATGAGTTCACCACCCTTGCCCTGTATTACAACCGAGATCATTTTCAAAGGGCTGGATTGGATCCATCCAGACCGCCAGAGACCTGGGATGAGTTTATTCGAGTAGGTCAACGTCTCACGCGCGATATCGATCAAGATGGTTCCCTGGATCAATTTGGTTTCGCCATGAATGTGACTCCCTGGTTTTCCATGCCGTTTTTATATTCCTTCGGGGGGAAAATCCTTGATGACAATAAGCTTCTCTGCCTATTAGAAAGACCCGAAGCGGTGGAAGCCTTGAAATTCCAGATTTCCCTGACTTCCAGCAATGTAGAAGCGGGGGCCTGGAGACAAGGGGCCATTGGACCTGATGCAGGATTTAAAAGCGGACGATATTCAATGATCTTCTCGGGTCCCTGGAATTTGGAGAATTTTAGACGATCGGGGGTCAATTTTTCGGTGTCCCTGATTCCGGGAAATCCAAAGCTAAAGATAAAATCAAGCACCAATGTGGGTGGGAACGCTAATGTCATCTTTCGGACCTCAAAGCATCCTGATTTGGCGGTCAAGTTTTTGACCTACCTCCTTTCCAAGGAAGTTCAGGAGCTCTTTTGCAAAGAACTTGGGGCCATTCCCCTACACGTGGATGTAAGGCCTCCAGAAACTGAACTTCAGGATAGGGAACTTCTGGTATTCATGGAGCAGTCCTTATATGCTGGAAGTCGACCCAAAATTCCTGGCTATGATAGAATTGAGGACATTGTAAACAAAGAAGTAGAGACAGCATTTGAAGGTCATCGAACTGCTGAAGGAGCCTATCAGCAGGCCTGTCGCAAAATTACCGAATTGATCCTAAAAGAATTAGAATAAGCGGACCTCGTGGTAACTCCCTCCCATACTCTTTTCCGACTCACCCTTTTTTTCCTGGTAATCGGATCCATTCTGAAAGCGGATCCTTTTGAGATTCTCGATCTCAAACCTCAACTATTCCAATATCAGAAGACTGCGTTTGATAAGAGCCAATCCACGGGAATACTCCAGGAGTATCTTTTCAAGGAGATGGACAATTTTAAGGGGCAGTATGGTTTGCATATCTCCAATCTGATTCATTATCAGGAAGTTGAGAGTGAAATGAAGGATTTGGCGCAGACTCAAACTTTGCGTTCAAGAATCTTCAATGACAAGAGTATTCGAATTCATGATGAAGATCTTCTGATCGTGAAGGGCTTCTATCTCATCAACAATATCAAGGAGTATTTAGATAAAAAAGAGATCTTGTCCAGCTTTGTTTCACAGGTTAAAGGAGATTCCACATCACCCTGGCTTAAACTCTTTTTGGCATTGATTCAAAGAGAAGCCAAGGCCAATGGACTTGAAATAGGGCTCGCAGAGAAAGAATTAGCCACCCTGCTTTCAAGGACTTCCGCAGGCAAATTTACAGATGCCATGTTCCACTATTCACTGGGACACTTTTATCTTGAAACGCTGAAGGACTCCAATCCTTATCGTAGACTCCGTCTGGTTACCCTTGAATTTGAACGTGCCAGAACCAAGGACCCCAGGAATCGAAGTCTTTTTACCTTTTTAACCTCCCTTTATATTGAGATTCATGAAGACATGCAGGCCAGGGGCATCCCCGAACCTTTCGAGTTTGAAGAGCTGGTTTATCGCCGAATCATCCTCATAGACCCTAAAAATCCCTGGGCTCACAATAACCTGTCCTATCTCTACTGCCAAAACCATGTAGAACTCAAGGAAGCACTTCGGGAGGCCAGAATCGCCAATCACCTTGAGAAAGACAACCCTTACCTGCTCGATACTCTTGGTTGGGCTTTATATAAAAACAAGATGTTTGAGGAGGCTGCCAGAGTATTGAAAAAGGTTTTGACCCTGGACAATTCCCTGCCCGATGCTCATTTCCATGTGGCTACTGTTTACTACGATCTGAAGGAATTTGAAAAATCCATCAAGCACTTCAAGCGGTGTATCCAGCTTGATCCCTCAAGTACGCTGGCCATGAATAACCTGGCATATCTTTACTCTGAGATGAACCGCAACCTCGATGAAGGGATTGATCTTGTAAACCGGGCCCTGGAAGGCAATTCCAAGAACTCAGCTTACCTGGATACCCTCGGCTGGCTTTATTATCGAAAAGAAGACTATCCCAAAGCGCTGGAGTATTTAAAAAAGGCAGTCGCTTTAGCGCCGGACTCTGCGGAGTCTCAGTACCATTTGGGACAGGTGTACCTGAAGATGAACCAGCCGACGACTTCCGCGGAGCATATTCAGAAATCCATGGGGTTGAAGACAGAATTGGGTTCGGATGAGCAAAACCTCTCCTACGCCATCCTCTTACAGACCATACAGGAAGCTAAAAACAAGTATCTCAAGATGCCGGGAGTAGCTAAAACCAGGGAATCGATGAAGATGTTTTACAATCAGCTCATCTTTCTGGCTCAAAGCATGGGGGATACATCCCTGATTCAAAAATTCGCCCAGGAATTGGAGGCTTTTCCAGCCCAGGATGATGCGCCCAAAGAGACCTTGGGTCCGTCAGTCCCCAAACCCAAGAAAGGAAAAAGGGAGATTCCATCTCTCTCGGCCTTCTTTCCCAAAGATGCGGATTTTTACCTGAATTTGAAAAGGGAGTCTCTAAAATTTCTCATCAAGCGGGTCCTTTCTTCTCGTCAATTCGAAATTCAGCTGCAGGGGAAAAATCTTCTTTCTGTGGTCCAAGAGCACCTGCCTCAACAGGTTGGATTCTTTGTGGGATCCTCAGACCCTAAAGCACGGACCCAGGTTTACGCGGTAATAGAACTGGATGCCCAGCGGGCTGGCACCATACGGGAGAATCTGGAAAAGTTTTCCCAGGAGAGCCTGGTACTCCCCTGGCTTAACCAGGGATTCATCCTGGAGCCCCTTCATAGTGGAATTTTTCAGCTGGTGGGAGGACAGATTAATGCGTTTCTCACCGTAAAAGACAGGTTCCTGGTTGTTTCCAATTCCCTATTGCCGGTTAAGAACATGCCCTATTCCAAAGAGACCTCACTTTTATCTAATAAGTCACTCAATAGTACCCTGGCCTCTACTCCGGTTTCCAGTTCTGACGCGGTTCTTTATAGCGGTAATTTGCCAGGTATTGAAAAACTGATCGATCCTAAATATATAAACCTCCTTCTCAAGGACTGGGTAGAATCAAAGGATTTATTCCAGAAGGTTCAGGACTATATTTCCGTACTCCACCTGGGAAAGAACAGCTTCGAGGAATATGAGGTCATTTCTTTGAAAACACCCTCTGATCTCGAATTGATCCGTGATTTGCTCGAAAGGAAGACAACCGCCATCCGCGAAGCTCTAAAGAAGGATGAGGGCATTGAATTGAATTCAATCGTTACGGTTCGTGATGGAGCCGTGGCTGTACATACCAAGGTTATGGATATTGATCGCTTTATCGATCACTTTCTGCACTATCTTGATGAGCATAAGGATCAGATCATGAACATGAATAATAATAAGAAGAAAGGTGAGCCTGATGACAAATAAGGCCAGAGTTAATATTCAGGACCAGCTCCTGTATCAGGCGAGAAAAGATAAACTAGCCCTGAAGATTTATTTAATTCGAGGGCTTCAGCTTCAGGGAAAAGTTGTCAGCTATGATCAATATTCCCTTTTGATCTATGGAATGGGCAGATATCAGCTGATTTTCAAACACGCCATCTCCACCATAGATTTCCCTGAAGGAATGCAGCTAAAAGGCAATGCTCCCCAGGCTGGTCAAGAAGAAGCCTCTTAGCATCAAGATCGCTCTTGAGCGGCTATGAGATTGAGAGCGCTTCCTGCTTGAAACCATTCAATCTGGCCTTGATTATAGGTGTGCAGAACCGTACAGTTTTCCACCTTTCCATCAGCTTGTTTGATCTCCAATCTAAGCGGCTGGCCAGGAGAAATTTCTTCGAGGCCTCGGATACTGATACGGGAATCTTCCTTGATGCGGTCATAATCAGCGGTGTCTTCAAATGTTAGAGCCAAAATCCCCTGCTTTTTCAGGTTCGTTTCATGAATTCTGGCAAAACTCTTGACCAGCACAACTCTTCCACCCAGGTGCCTGGGCTCCATGGCCGCATGTTCGCGACTCGACCCTTCACCGTAGTTTTCATCCCCGATTACAATCCAGCCTTGTTTTCGACTTTTGTAGTCCCGGGCAACCTCTGGAATTGCACCGGTGCTTCTCGTGAAGGTATTCACAACTTTATTCACTTCACCGTTGAAGTCATTGGTAGCACCGATGAATAGATTGTTGGAAATGTTGTCCAGATGACCCCGATACCTGAGCCAGGGACCAGCCATGGAGATATGGTCTGTAGTACATTTTCCCCTGGCTTTCAAGAGAACTACAAGATCTTCCAAATCCTTCCCGTTCCAGGCCTCAAACGGCTCAAGCAATTGCAGTCTTTCACTCTTTGAATCTACTTCAATATTGATAGATTGGTCTTTCTTGTCTGGCGAGACACAGCCCTCCTGGTCGAGAATGAAGCCTCCCTTTGGTAATTCATCGCCCACGGGAGGATCAAGCAGTACCTCTTCACCATCCTGATTCTTGACTCGATCGGTCAGTGGATTGAAGCTAAGTTGACCTCCCACCGCCAGGGCGGTGACCAATTCTGGACTGGCGACGAAAGCACAGGTCTTAGGATTTCCATCATTTCGTTTGGCGAAATTTCGATTAAATGAGGTCACGATGCTGTTAGGCTGTCCTTCTTCCATATCCATGCGCTTCCACATCCCAATACAGGGGCCACAAGCATTGGATAGAACCTTGCCGCCAAACTCCTCCAACACCTGGAGTAAGCCATCGCGCTCTATGGTTGCTCGAACCTGCTCTGACCCGGGGGTAATCGTGAATTTGCTCTTGGCCTTTAATCCCCGGGAAAGCGCTTGTTTTGCGATACTCGCCGAGCGGGAGATGTCCTCATAGCTGGAGTTGGTACAACTTCCGATTAAACAAACACTCAATTCATCGGGAAAACCGTTCTCCTTAACGGCGTTTTTCATCTCTGAAACCGGCCATGCTCTATCCGGGGTAAAAGGGCCGTTAAGATGGGGTTGAAGGCTGCTGAGATCAACCTCTATCACCTGGTCGTAATACCTGGAGGGATCCGCGCCAACTTCTGGGTCAATAGTTAGCTGATCTATCTGCTGGAGCGCCAGAGCGGCAATTTCAGGCCGACTGGTAGATTGAAGATATGCGGCCATTTTCTCATCAAAAGGAAAGATTGAGGTCGTGGCTCCAATTTCAGCCCCCATATTGCATATGGTTCCCTTTCCCGTGCAGGAGAGAGTTGAGGTTCCTTCACCAAAATACTCAACGATCGCACCGGTTCCCCCTTTTACAGTGAGGATTCCGGCCAATTTCAAAATTACATCCTTGGCGGAAGCCCAGCCATTCAGTCTACCGGTCAGCTTTACCCCGATTACTTTGGGCCATTTGAGCTCCCATGCCATTCCGGTCATGACATCAACCGCATCAGCGCCGCCGACGCCTATGGCCACCATGCCCAAACCCCCGGCATTGGGAGTATGGGAGTCGGTACCAATCATCATACCGCCTGGAAAAGCGTAATTCTCCAGGACACACTGGTGAATAATCCCCGCTCCGGGCTTCCAGAATTCAATACCATATTTGCTGGAGACTGACCTGAGAAATGAATAAACTTCGGAATTCTCATCCAAAGCCCGATTCAGGTCTTCCTCTGCACCGTCTTGTGCCCGAATGAGGTGATCGCAGTGAACTGAGGAAGGTACAGCCGCGGATTTTCGTCCTGAACGCATGAACTGTAAAAGAGCCATCTGAGCCGTGGCGTCTTGCATGGCTACTCGGTCAGGAGCCAGGTCGGCATAATTTTTTCCTCGAGTCAGCACTTGTGTTGGCTCTTCCCAGAGATGGGAATATAGAATCTTGTCCGTTAAGGTTAGCGGGTGACCGAGTAAGTTGCGGATCTTCTCATGCTTCGACTTCAGATTGGAATAAAACTCCTGGAACACGGTAAACTCTCCTCACTTGTTCATGGGTCCTAAAGATATTGTAATGCCGACCCGGGGGCGCTATTGTACCCCAGGATTGAAAAGTCTCAAAGTGGCGAACCTCTCTTGGACATTTAGAAAGGGCTACCAAAAAGCAAAAACTATACTGGTTTGCAGACTCATGACCAAAATTAGCTTATCGCAGATAAGTAAATGCGTTTGGGCATAATAAGGGAGGGAATTCAAAGATCATGTCATCTTCATCTTTAGTACCTGAACACCAACTCGCTATTCCCGTCTATCGTCCCGCCGCGATTCCAGAAAGGATTCTTCAGAAGTTCAAATCCCAGGGACTTGTTCATTTGGAATCCAATGAAAATCCATTTGGAGCGTCACCAAGAGTCCTTGAAGCCATAAATTGGAGTGCTAAACGGGTCCACAGGTATCCGGACTCCTCTTTGCAAAGACTCAGGGCAGCCCTGAGTAATGAAACGGGAATGGAGCCTGACTGGATTCATCTAGGCTCAGGAATAGAGGAGATACTTGGTCATATTTCCAAGGCTTTTGTGGCTCCGGGCGACGAAATTGTACTTAGTTCGGGAACCTTTCCAATCTATACGAACAATAACCAGTTTCAGCAGGCAAAGGAAGTCTTTGTGGATCTTCGTGACTACCACTATGACCTGCCTGCGATCAAAGATAGAATCACAGCAAAGACCAAGCTTGTCTTTTTGTGTAATCCAAATAATCCCACGGGAACCGCCTTTGATACCGAAGAGTTTGAGAGCTTTCTTCAGGGGTTATCCCCTGATCTGGTCCTGATCATGGACGAGGCCTATTTTGAGTTTACCGATCAGAGCCGCATTCCAAACTCAGTGGAATACTTTGCCAAAGTTTCAAATCTAATTGTGCTGCGGACTTTTTCCAAGGCCTATTCCCTCGCCAGTCTTAGGATTGGTTACTCCATTCAACGACCTGAGCTGACCCACCATCTTTTAAGGGCACAGCCGCTCTATTCAGTAAATGGGTTTGTGGAAGAGGCGGCGCTTGCTGCCCTGGAAGATCAGCAGCATTTACGAACCTGTGTTCAGACGATTCTCCAGCAGCGAACCCAGATGGAAGGAGAGCTAAAGAACAGGGGCTTAAGCGTATGTCCGTCGGAGGCGAATTTTCTGTGTTTTTTAACCCATATGGATGCCAGGGAGCTTTGTGCGCAACTCCAGGAGCATGGAGTACTGGTATGCCCCCTCGGGGCTTTTGGTATTCCCAATGGAATCAGGGTTACTATTGGAACTCCTGAAGAAAATAGAAGATTTCTGGAGGCAATGGATGCCGTCCTTCACTGAAGGTTAAGAAGACAGTGAACTAAGAACTTCACTGGTTCAAGAAGGCGTGAAGTGCTGGAATTTGAGCTCCCAAATGGGGTAGCGGAACCATTAATGTTGTTGTTCTTTTGGCCTGGTAGCCCTGGGGGTATTCTCCTTTGAGAATTTTAGCCTCCAGCAGTTCTACTGAGGCTCCCGTAAGTTCTGGTCCTACGGAGCCAGCCAGGCTGGGATTTTGGTTATGACAGGCGATACAGGTCGAGTAATATGCTGCGCGGCCTTGTTTGATCAACTTTTGGGTCGCTGGGTCCACTTGCTTTTCAGGCTGTTTTACCGTGTTGCCCGAATCAGTACAGCCAAAAAGAAGTAGTGTAATCAGGAAAATCAGGACTCCAGGTGAAACTGGAGTCCTGTTCTCTGTACGAGTATTTCTTAGATGAAGCATTCCATTACCGCATAGAGTACTACCGTGAGAGCGAATCCTGAGGTAATCACCCCTGAAACGCTTTTCATTGTCCCCATTTTTCCAACGATTCCATTGAGCTCAAGAGCTCCGATGATAACGCCGAGGGTTATGGCCAGTCCGGAAAGATTTGTAGCTCCGGTTACATTCATGGGAAGGTGGCTGGCGGCACCCATCATGAAAAGCATGGGAATGGAAAACAGGGTATTTGTTCGAGAGGCCAG